>OIWN01000566.1_pt1 | contig 33873 bp, 24 predicted proteins | sample 1587591 | NCBI WGS metagenome assembly OIWN01 (sample SAMEA3888901, study PRJEB22519) | human gut metagenome | biome: human gut; feature: human-associated habitat; material: faeces | place: Denmark | collected 2010 | reverse complement strand
CTGAGGTCTTTTTCAAAAATATTTCGTAATGTTGCACTCGCTGGTTGACTCTGCCTGCGAAATTTCACCAAGCAATCAAAGATTTTCTAAAGGAATTCATTAACGATATTTCAAGCAATAACAATATATTGGTCCTTTTTTAAAATTAAAGAGCTGCCAAATTAAAGAGCTGTGTCCTAATCCGTAAAAAAAATTTCAAATTGATTTGTTTTTCCAAAAAATATACATACATTTGTGATGCTTCACGCCGATTTCCACATTTGTTGAATTAGTGGAAAAGCGGGAATCATATATGAAAGGCGTTTACTAACGCTTTGGGCTTGACGTTTGGAAAATTCGTAACTTTTCCAATCGTAGTTAAAACAAAGCAGCAATAGATGTCCAAGGGTGTGTATACACTATAATTTCTGTCTATATCATCTTATTATATAAGAGATAGAAAAACTATTATACATATCGGCGTGGGTTCTATATTGCTCATTCAGCTACGATGGGCAATGCGAAAGCCTCCAAACGTGGGACGAGCAACAGGTACAGGCTCACGTCTTTCGTTTTTTGTCCAACCAAATCTTAAATACGTCTACGGAATGAGCCTTTCCTGACACACAACAGGAGGTATGCGCTTATGTGGGGCTTGTTCGAACTTCTCAGATTCTCTTTCAGCAGCATCATCTGGGGTATCCTGATTACTGCCATTTGCCTTGCCTTGTTTTTCTTCCTGATACGCGGCTGGTATCGGAACGCCACATTCACTCCCATCAGCTATGTGATAGGCTTTTTCCTCTTCCTCTTGCTTGCCTTCCAATGCACGATGATTGTGGGTGCCATCAAGATTATCAACATCAGCCCTTATTATGAATCGCAAATCCAACAAATGGTCAGTACCTATTTCCCTCCTTCGCAAGAAGTCACCGGGCAGGAATCCGAACAGGTAATCGACTGGCTTGTCACGGAATACCCTATCCTCCAGCATTACTTCGACACCGGAGAGTTCACCGGCTATACCGCCCAGCAGCTCCCTACGGTAATGGGTGCCGAAATCCGTTCGTTCCTGCGCTTCTACATCCTGCGCCGTTTGTTGTGGTGCTTGGGCTTTGTGATTGTGGGGGCGGTACTGGTGATAAGGAGCATTTCGAAAAGGAATGAAAAAAAACGCTCAAGTTCCTCAAGATATACACGGCATTCGTCCCATTCGATGTCTCGCAAAAGATTCTGAATAACAGATATAAAGGTATAAGCATGAAATAGTAACAAATAATAATCGTTTAAATTATGGCAAATCATTTAGTTATCGGATTAGGAGGTACAGGTGGAAGTATATTAAGAGAATTCCGTCGCAGATCGTACGAATACTTTGGTACGCATCACCCAGAAGGGGATACGCAAATAGATTACATTTATGTAGATTCTAATGAGGATGATTTAAAAGCAGCAAATCTTGACCCAAACCAAAAAGTCAATATCCATGGTATGGGAGGCGGAGTTCTGGATAATTTACAGGCTTTTCCCAGCATGCGGGCTTTTATAACAGATGAAGATCGGGCTATTTTAAAGCAAGATGATCAGGTCAGCATGATTATAGATACGGGTATCGGTGGGCAGAGACGTCGTTTTGGACGTATGTTGTTGGCGAATAATGTGATGACAGATCCTCAAAACGGTTTTTCTGCAGTGTTGCAAGATCGGATTATAAAAATGACGCACAATGCGGCTGGTCAGGCAAATATTACGTTTCATATTTGTACCGGACTGGCTGGTGGGACAGGTTCCGGTTCGGTGATTGATACGATAGCTCAATTGCATAAAATTATCAGCCCGATGGGGAATTCGTTTGATGTGTTTTTATACCTTTTCGTTCCAGAGATTATAGTAGCTGCGAAATACGATGCAGGTTATTATCATGCTAATGGATATGCTGCATTACGCGAGATTAATGCAATAGCAATAGAAAAATATCATCCGACGGATATCGGGGGTGAAATAGATCATTTGACGGGGAAAATACGTCGTTTGATTAGTGGGAAAAATGCCAAACCATTTAAACAAGTGTATTTGTTTAGCGATCGGAATAAGAGCGATTATATGTTGCCCAAAGAAAACAAATTACCGGCAGCTGTTGCCGATTTCTTGTTTCAACGAATCGTTGCGAATGAAGCAAGTGGTGAATCCCAATTGCAGAAGATTATTAATTGTGAAAATAATCCGGGACCTGCAGAACAAGATGAATCCGGAGAAAATGTACGTAGCCGCAATTTTATGTCATTTGGCATTACTCGCATTGTATATCCTGAAACGGAAATTAAGACATACGCGCAAGAAAAATCTACCTCTGCCGTTTTAATGGGGCTACTTTATAATAAATGGGTTAACTATCAAGGCTATCTTAGCCAGACCGACGAAACAGCAGGTGCAGGTATTGAAGCAAAAGTTAAGTTGCCGGGAACAGAAGAGGAACTTCATTTAAGCGATGATTATTTGACGTTGCAAATTCATGTGGGAGATGTTTCCGGATCGGAGAGTTGGAACCGATATGAAGAATATTGGAATAATTACTGTTCTTATTTTTATGACGATATTATCAACACAGAAAACGACCGGCATAAATGGACATCGAAATTTTTGGAAATTTGCACAACCGAATATACGGATAATTTTAGAGGGCTTGGTGTAAATGAATTTTTTAATACATGGAATAAGTCTAAGAATGTAAACAATTATGCGGCTTGCATTATTAAACATATCGAGAAGATTTATTTCGAAAAGTGGATAAACGGGTTTGATGAAAATGAAGATAATCCTATGTCCTTGCAGAAAGTTTATTTATACTTGAAAGCTTTAGGAGAGGTAACATCTGCCCGTATCCCCAAAGTATCTAATGCAAAGGCTGAATTGAAGCAAGAAGCAGATTCCTATTATCATGATGCAGAAGTTCGTCGTGAAGAATTGGATGCTGTAGGCTTCCTTAAAAATATGCTATTTAGCACGGCAAAAACAAAATTCTCGCAATATTCACAATTAATGAGTAAGTGGTATGCAACACAGACCCATATCAAAGCATGCGAGTTTGCAGAACTTTTGTTACAAGAATTAGTAAACAGATTACACGTTTTGGAACAATATGTGCTTAAACTGAATAATTTGTTTGTAATTGCTTCAAGGGTTGCGGATCGTCTGGCACAGAATTCTTGTAAAAAGCAAGCTGATAATGTGGGGCAGGATGTGGAGATAGAAGTGAAGTTGTACGATGCAGATAAAGTTAGAGAAGCAATAGAATCTAAGATCCTTAAAGATGCCGATACGTTGCCGACAATAGCCAGAACATCGCGGCATCAAATGGGGGAACTTGTGATAAAATCTGGCAAAGAAAATTTGTTCCAAACCCTTTTTGAACAATTATGTGGAAATGAGAATATACTTAATATAGGTAGTAATCAGAGCGCCAATAACGTAAATCAGGAAGAACTGGAAAGAAAAATTGCAGATAAGCTAATAATGTTTGTTCGGAAAGAGGCAAAGAATATTATTGATGATAAATTAGAAAAAGTAGGGAAAGAAGATTCAAGTATTAAACTGTTGGGCGTGAATATTCTTGACAAGATACAACAAGAGTATCCTTCTGAAGCAATGCTGAGCAGATATTTAAGTGAACTTATCAACCGGACGCAATGTTTCTTAAAAACGAATGGAACAGAGATGGCAATCGGACATAATATGTGTCAAGAATCTCTGCAGATATGTGTTCCCAAAGAACATCCATACCGTGCTGATTTTATTCGTATCTTCAGAGGAGCTTGTGAAGGTGCTGTTTTTGATGAAACAAGCAGTATAGCAGATAGTCCTAAATCGAATGAGATTGTAATCATTCGAATTGCATCTAATCTGTTGTTGCGTTATTCACAAAATGTCGCATTCCTCAAACAAAAATATGATGGGATGGTAAGTGAGTTTAACCCGAAGCATAAGTTGAACAAAGTATTACTGCATACGGAAACACTGGACGATAGCATAATGCCTGATTTGTTTACAGAGGGACCGGAAGTACTTCATAAGAAAATGCTCCGGACAGCTATTCTGATGCATTCCGTAGAGAATCTTTTTACGAAAGGCATTGATCCGACAACTGGTAATCCGATTCAGCAAATCCAAATAGGAAGTATTTTTGACGGGACATCTTACACGGTAGGAAAAGATGTTACAGAAACAACTAAGTTATTGGAAAATGACTATAATATGCGAAGGGTATTGGTGAAATATGTAGACCAATTTGTTCAAACGAATTATAAGAGTGATGTTGAAAAACAACATTTACAGAAGCTTATAGAGAATATGATTATCAGTGTTGTTTTGCCAAAAGCGAATAACAATAATTTGGATCCTCTTTTCCAAGAGTATGTAGGTGTAGCAAAAGAAATCTTTAAAAATATGTAAATAGTATGGCAACAGGAAAATGTGTAAATATTGGTAAACCCTGCTCGAAAGCATTAAAGAAATATGTAATTGAAGCAGATAAGACAAATTTTGTTTGTCCTGAATGTGGTGGAAAATTAATAGCTTGTGATGGACCTGTTACAGATCCGGATAGTTTGAAAAAAGCCGGTGGAACTTTTACGGCTAATAATAGCGATAAAGATAATTCCCAAAAGAAGAACAAACTTATGTATTATGTTATCGGTGCAGTAGCAGTCGTTGCTATTGTCGCCGTAGCTGTATACTTCCTAATCTATCCCAAGCCAGCCCCTGTCGTACAAATTAAAGGGCTGGAAATAGCAGACTACGACCCGATGGTTTGGGTCGATACGACCGATACATTAACCGTTGTGCCTACTCCGGCAGATGCGAAAGCTACGTATATCTGGAGTTCGAGCAATGAAGCTGTGGCTACGGTAATAGACGGAGTAGTAAAAGTTGTGGGCGAAGGAGAAACGACCATTACCGTCAAGGTGGAAGGTCATGAAGAGATTTCAGCTACCGCCAAGCTCTATGCAGAAAACTCTCCGGGGGAAATCGATGTGGAAAGCATGACTTTCACGGAAACTGAAAAAGATATGGTTTTGTCTCCGAATACCGAAAAACAGTTGAACATAGACTGTACTCCAGGTAACGCAAACGAGGGAATAGTGTGGGAAAGCGACAATGCGAATGTAGCGATTGTATCAGACAAGGGACTGGTAAAAGCTATCGCTCCAGGTACATCTATCATTACGGCGGAAACGGATCGTACCCATAAAACTGCCAGCATTAAAGTGACCGTAAAGAAGGACGATGGAGGTAAAATCAACTTAGGATTTGCTACTTACGAAGGAGACCGAAAGAACGGCAAGCCCGAAGGAAATGGAACAATGACTTTCAAGACCCGCCATGTGATTCCAGGTTCGAAAGGAGATGTAGTAGCAGAACCCGGTGAATATGCCGTAGGTACTTGGCGGAATGGAGAAGTGAATCTGGTAACTCTTCACCAGAACAATGGAAACAAACCTATCATCACACATAAATAAATAGTAGTTATGAAAAAAAGCCATTGTCTGTTATTGGTCTTGTGGATATGTGTCTGTTCTCCTGTTTGGGGAACTGGATATTATGCGACTGCCCGCTTGCGGGCAATGGCTTCTTTATTGTCCCTGCCGGGTATTGATACATTATCTACCGGAACTCATACGCATTTCGCTTATAAGTCGCGTCCGTTGGTTGTGCGGGTCAATGTCTGGGGTGAAGTGGAACATATCGGTTTAAGGCTTTTTACGGAAGAAATGAAAACAGGCGCATCTTTACCAGTCTATGATTTTCTTGAACGCTATCTGTTGGAACGCGACTTGTTGAAAGGAACTGACGAAGAAATCCGTTTGGGGTTTGACAACATAGTGTGCGAAACCGGAAGTTTTGCCGATGCGCTTCGGCTGGACAGTACCCAAACGTTCAATATTGCTTACCAGCCCTTTAGCGGTTACCGGGCAAGTTGGTCGGAAAAGGGGAAAGAACTATTGGCTTTGGCTTTCGAAGCAGATTACCAATTGCTATCCGGTTGCAACCTCATCGAACTAGAGAATAATTATTTAAGGGATATGCAAAAATTCCGTTCGGATGCATATAGCTCTTTTAAGTATGAATCTGTTTCGTTCCCTAAAACAGGTATGTTTTATATAAAGAAAGGTGCTTCTTTTCTGATAGAAAGCATCCGGAACGACATTTATTTTCAGAAAGACGAGGAACAGGGTTGGAAACTGATAAATAGTCCCCGGAAACCTTATCAAAGCATTGCCAACCTGTTTCTTACCAAAGAAACGAGTGAAAATTACGGACTATCCATCACGCTGGATATGTATGGATATAAAGAAGCGAAAGACACCATTTGGCTGAACGATTGGCTGGACATGTGTGAATGGGAGGAATGCACACCTTATTTCGGGATGAAAGCCAAGACTGATTCTACCTATACGGGTACCTTATTTATGGTAAACGAAGCATGCGGATTCATTCACATGCTGAGTGTCGTTGTTCCCATTGATACCATGGAAAAGCAAGAAGGGCTTATCGTGGGAAGACTGTTTGTCTATATCCCGACACGGAGCCTGAGAAGAGAGTTATTATTCAATATTACCGATTATAAAGCAATAGAAAATGAAAACTAAATTTTGTCTGATGCTTCTCCTCGTATTGCAAACCCTAACAGGAAGCTATGCCCAACAGACAGAGGAGCAGAAAAAAGAAATCAACAAGATAAAGAAAAGCTCGCTTTATCTGTATGCCGAAACCACGATGCCTGATAAGGAAGAAGCGATGATGACCGCTATTGATATGCTGAAAGATGAAGCGCAAAGGTGGGTAAGCGAGAAGAAAAAGAAACAAGAAACGGATGTGGATTGGGAAGTGGTGATGACCAACGTCACACAATCATATAATAAAATAGAGTTGCCCAGAGGGAATATGTACCGGGCATTCGCCTACGTGAAGAAATCGGATGTTATCACGGGCAAGAATGTGATTGTTTCGGATGTAAAGATGCCGGAGTCCGAGGTAGAAGAAATAAAGGAAGCTCCCGACCCCCAACCCGCAGAACAACCGGAAGCCATCAAACGGCTACTTGCCTTGAAAATGTACGATGAAGTTCCTGCCTGTGTGGAAACCTTAAAGAAAGAAGGGTTAATAACGGAATACAACCGGTATGCTTCCCTTCCCAATCCGGACGATTATGTACTGATTATTTATAACCGGGCAGGAGAAGTCGAGGCAATCCTGAGCGAAGGGGCGGAACGAATCAATATGCGTACCCTGCAAGCGGACGGAGTTGCCAACTACAAAGGGCGTGGAGCCATTGGTGTGAAACTTAGCAAATAACATAACCCATGAAACAATTATTCTTATTCATAACAATCCTTGTACTTAACGGATTTTTATCCGAGAAAGCCTGTGCACAAGAAGTATCGGTAATACTTACAACCGATGAAGGCTTTTCCAACCGCGCTATTATAGATAAAATGCAACGCAATTTGTCGCAAGTGTTGACCGAGATAAACCGGGCACAGAAAGAGAACCGGTTGCTTAATACCGTAGGGCTGGCCCTGGATGATTTTGCCGACCGCTCCCTGCACATGCTTTGGGCAAATATCCACTTCTATTGCGACGACGAAGAGGTGGTAGAACGTTGCTGGGTATTCGGCGACGGAGAAGAATACATGGTGAGCCACATCCCGTTGATTATCCAGATGGAAGGAGAAGAGTTCGGCAACGGGACCTATCAAGAAGCGGTGGTCGACTTCGACCGGCAAGGACGCATCAAAGATTTCCGCTTCTCGCTGGATGCCCAATTAGGCGAAAGCATGGAACATTGTGGCGTAGCCGAAGTGGAGAAACGGATGAAAATAAGAGCTTATTGCGAACGCCTACAAACGGCATACAACCAAAAGGATATCGATTTCATAAACCAGATATTCAGCGATGACGCATTGATTATCACCGGTACTGTAGTATCAGTCAAACCAATGGAAGACCGGTATGCCAACAAACTCAAAGTCGTATATAAGAAACAAAACAAAGAGCAATACATCGCCAACCTGAAAAAAGCGTTTTTGCGCAACAAGTGGATTGACGTGAAGCTCAGCGACATCGAAGAAAACGGCAATTTGCCAAACGCATGTGCCGGCGTTACCCGTTCAAAAATAAATCCCAATATGTTCGGTGTCCGGCTGCGTCAGGAATGGCGTTCGAGCAATTACAGCGATGTGGGCTATCTTTTCCTGCTTTGGGATTTCACGGATGAAGATAAACCTGTTATCCATGTGCGCACGTGGCAACCGGAATTTGTAGGCAACGTAAGGCAAGAACCGGATGTGAACATATCCACTCTTGGAGCTTTTGACTTATAAACATACTTATCATGAAAACATTATATTACAGCAGCAGGCTTGTATGCACATTGTTCTTCTTTTTAGGATGTTCCATCGGCTTATCCGCCCAAAACGATTACATCTCGAACAGCCGTATAATTAATGAAGACCGTATAGACGACTTGAATGGAGACTGTGGCATACTGCTGATTTCCAAGCATAAGGATTTGGTGATTTATCCTGTAAAAACCGAAAAGAAGGATTTCCAAATCAAGGTAGACGGCAAACGGGAAGACGGACTGTACGAGTATCGCGTAATTTTCGATAAGGATGCCACGCGCAACCCTAAACTCGAAATAAGCCGGGAAGGAAATGTATATAAAACGGAGTTCACCAGCGTCATCAAGCCGGACTTCCTCATCGCTTACCTGATAGAAGAAGTGACCAACCCTATCCGCATGGACGACCAGACGCAGCCAAGCGATTTCGTGACTGATGAAAAACTGGCGGAAATAGAGTTTACCACCTCTATAAAGGATTTGCAAATAGCCTGCCCAATTGAATTGCAAGCTAAAATAGAACAAAAGGTTAATCCTTCGGACGAAAACATCCACATTACTTCCGTGATTATCCCTGTCGCTACCTTGGAAGCAGGAAAGAGCAAAATGGAACTTGCCCAAAAGGAATACAAGGACTGGTTCGCCAAGCTGGAAAATGACGAGAATGCAGCCGCAGAGGATGCTAACTGGGAAAAACTGGAAGAGTTGGAGCAAAAACAAGATGCCGCTGAAATGGCTTATTCGGAACTGACCAACTTGGAAGTCTATGCCGACCTGACCAACCGCCTTTCTATCAACATCGGTGACTTGAAAGGAAAAATGAAAAAGTGTTATGCCGTATTAGAACTGGTAAAAACCGATACCGTTATCGTAGACCCGTATGACGCGAAGATAACGGAAGGAAACCGCCTTTTCGGCATCCGCAAATATAAAGACGCAAAGGAAATCTTCGCTTTAGCTAAAAACGAGCAAGGCGCGAACGAAACCCAGCGTAGAGCCGCACAAACGTCTATCAACCTATGCGATACGTGCATCTTTTACGATGAACAAGCAGGAACGGCACTTCGTGAAGTAATCCGCATCCGGAAAACAGGAGGCACACAACAAGAGGCCTATCAATATGTGAACGGAGCCATTGAGTTTATCCAAAAACTCTACCACCTTAACCCCAGCGTGTTTTATAGCGAACGCATCGACCGACTGGAACGGCAATTGGAAAAACAACCGCTTTTCATTATGTTCACCTGCGTAGAGTGGAAAACGCTTCAAGAGGGCAAGGCACTGCAAGGGTTAGAGATATGGGCGTATAAAGGAAAACAACGTCCTCTATCTTCCGCCTATAATTCGGACAGAAAATTCCGGAAAATGCTTGACAAGCAAACCGCCGACTTTGAACTTATCGGTATAACAGACGAAAAAGGAGTGGTAGAATTGGAATTCAACCGTGCCCAACTGCCTGCCGGTATCTTTTTCCGTCCGCAAAACGATGGAAAAACAAAAATAGAATACCGGAACATGCAAGACGTGATGTTGCAAGCCGAAGGAGACTTCACACACCGACAAGTCCGTATGAAAATGTATACCAAGAATTAACTAATCTTTAATAAATCAAATTATGAAACACTGTTTATTTATGAGAAGCCTGTTTATGGCAGTAATGGCACTCTTTTTGGTGCAAGGAGTATCGGCACAAAAATGGTTAAACAAGTTAAACAAAGGATTGGAAAAAACGAACGAAGTCTTAGACCAAGTAAATGGTACAACTGAATCATCTGAGAAAACCGATGAACAATCGGGCGACACTATCAATGCGAAAACATTCTTAGATAAAGCTCCATCCTTCGAAGTAAAGAAACTGACCATACTGAATGAAAATGGTGATACGCTGCGATACGAGGACGGAAGCATACAATATCATTACCTCGTGTATGACCAAGACGGAAAGATATGCCATCCGGAAACGGCAAAGAAACTGACGAATGCGGCTTTAAAATCGGGTGGTCTTATCTTGTTGAAAATAGGAGGCGGTGCAGCTGCAGGAGGTTTGCTTGGGAAGAAATCCGGAGGGAAAAAAGGTGCTTGGATAGGAGCTGCTGCAGGTTTGGCAGTTGGAGCAGCTCTTTCAGCGGATGACATCAAAAATGTGAAAAAGAAAACCAAAGAATTGAAAGCTTACAAAAGTGCATTGGAAAAATATGAGGCAACTTTTACAGAAGAAGGACTTCCTCGCGATGCAGAAGCAGACTTGTCTGATTATGTAGATTGCGAAGAACTGACACAAGACGCGCAAGTCGTGCAAGCGCAAATCAAGGAATCTATCGAACAAGGCGAAGGTATGAGTTTGGAAGATGTTGATATGGACGAGCTGGACAAATTGCTGGGTTGAGAAGGGCGTATGTCACTACGCTTGTAACCAAAGACCGGGTGACTGGAAATAATCCTGTTGCGGCACTTTATACTGCACAATCCTATTACAGGAAAAAGTTTGGTCTGGATAAATGAGGCATGGTGTCCTGATAAGCCAGACGCCTGTTGTTGATGAAACCTACATCAAACAACAGGCGTCTGTTTTTATTTCTTGTAGTTTTTCAGTCCTGTCTGAAGGAAATCAATGTATTTTGCTACATCCTCATCGTACGAATACGACTTGTTGAGCGGATTGCCTTCATTGTCTAACAAGACATAGAATGGCTGGGCGTTGGCACCAAACTTAGACCGTTGCAGGTAACTCCACTTATCACCTACAGTACGAAGCGTGCGTTCCTTGCCGTTTTCCATTACCTTGATAGGTTCGGGCAACTTGGTCTTTTCGTCTACATAGAGTGTAATCAGCACGTAATCTTCGGTAAGAAGCTTACTTACTTGCGGGTCTGTCCATACTGCAAGTTCCATCTTACGGCAGTTCACACATCCGTATCCCGTGAAGTCTATCATTACCGGTTTGCCTTGTTGGCGTGCATATTCCATGCCGGCATCGAAATCCATGAATTTGGCGTGTACTTCATTCTTGTAAAGATTGAAGTCTTGCGTCTGCATGGGAGGTGCAAAGGCACTTACAGCTTTTAAGGGTGCTCCCCATAGTCCTGGTATCATATAGACAGCAAAGGCGAGAGATATAAGCGCAAGGAAAAAACGACCTACACCTACTTTGTTGCTATCATCATCGTGCGGGAACTTGATTTTACCCAACAGGTACATGCCCAGCAGTCCGAAGATGACAATCCACAGGGCAAGGAAAGTCTCGCGGTCCAGCAGGCGCCAACCGTATGCCAAGTCTGCCACCGAAAGGAACTTGAGGGCAAAAGCCAGTTCGAGGAAGCCCAAGACTACCTTGATAACGTTCATCCAGCCTCCCGACTTCGGCATCGACTTGAGCCACGAGGGGAACATCGCAAAGAGTGTAAACGGCAAGGCAAGCGCTATGGCAAAGCCCAACATGCCCAATGCCGGGGCGATAATACTGCCCGTAGTAGATACCTCTACCAACAGGAAACCGATAATCGGTCCGGTGCAAGAGAAGGATACCAGCGACAAGGTAAATGCCATCAGGAAAATGCTAAGCAAACCTGTTGTAGATTCTGCTTTGCTGTCAACCGCATTGCTCCACTTCGAAGGCAAGGTGATTTCGAACGCGCCGAAGAACGAAGCGGCAAATACCACCAGCATCAGGAAGAAGAAAATATTGAAGATGGCATTGGTCGATAAGGCATTCAGTGCACTTGCACCGAATATCAATGTAATGGCAAGTCCTAATGCCACGTAAATTACTACAATAGACGCACCGTATGTCCACGCGTCGCGGATGCCTTTTTTCTTGTCTTTCGAGCGTTTCAGGAAGAAGCTGACCGTCATCGGAATGATAGGCCATACACAGGGAGTGAACAAGGCGAGCAGCCCGCCGATGAATCCGGCGAAGAAGATGTATACCCACGAATGCGTATCCTGTTGCTGGGTCTCGCCGAACTCGGATAATTCCTTAATAACCGGCTTCCAGTAGTCTGTCGTTCCTTTCAGCTGTGCAGAAGGAGCTGGAACATCGGCTGATGCTATTGAAGTTGTATCGGCAGGAGCAGACGAGACAGGTACTACGTCGCTCTTTACCGGTGCGTTTGCCGAAGGTGCATCAAGTTTTCCACTGTATGAGAAGTCAACAGCGGTAGGAGGCAGGCAGTTTTCATCGTTGCAGGCTCCGTATTCCAAGTAACCTTTTACAGTATAGTCACCTCCTGTAAGTCTCACCTTTTGAGTAAACTTTGCCGTTCCTTCAAAATAACGCACTTGCATGTTGAATATCGGGTCAATCTGCTCTATTTCTCCATTACCAGGAATGAGTTTGCCCACCAGTTCTGCTCCAACTATTTCGTCTACATTAAATGTCGCAGAAGTGGGTCCTCCTTCTTCAAGGTTGGTAGAATATACATGCCAGCCGGCATCGATTGTACCTGTAAAGACAATTTCGGCTTCTGTGGCCGAAAGATTTTTCCATTCAGCTTTGAACTGTACCGGGTCTTGCATTTGGGCAAATATCGGCAAACAGCACAAAAGGGCAAACAGCCAACTGAGTGTCATTCTTTTTTTCATTGTTCGTTTGGTTTATTTTTAGTTAGATTCTTATTTATATTACTTTATTAAATGTAGTGTTCTGCTTTTTCTCAAACCACTTCTATTCCTTTGAGTGTAGCCGAACTTGAGTCGGTAATACGGACTTTTACGAAATCTCCTATCCGATGCATGCCACGGTCGAACACTACGACTTTGTTCTGTTCCGTCCGTCCGAACAATTGCTCTTTCGAACGTTTGGAAACTCCTTCTACCAATACTTCGAATGTCTTGCCTACGTCTTTCGCATTGCTTTCTGCCGAAAGTTGGTTCTGAAGTTCTATCAGCTCATTCAGCCGGCGGATTTTTACCTCTTCGGGTACATCATCGGGCAAATGTTTCGAGGCATATGTGCCGGGACGTTCCGAATACTTGAACATAAAAGCAGAATCGTAGGCACATTCGCGCATCAGCGAAAGGCTCATCTGGTGATCTTCTTCCGTTTCCGAATGAAAACCGGAGAAAATGTCAGTACTCAGTCCGCAATCTGGAATGATGCGTCGGATGGCTGCTACCCGTTCCAAATACCATTCACGGGTATATTTCCGGTTCATCAGTTTCAGAATACGTGAACTGCCGCTCTGCACAGGAAGATGGATATGTTTGCACACATTGGGCACTTCGGCTATTACGTGAAGTGTCTCGTCGCTCATATCCTTGGGATGTGATGTGGTAAAACGGACACGCATATCAGGTATCGCCTCTGCCACTGTGCGCAATAGTATTGGAAAAGTAATAACGCTGCCGTCTTCCTGCTCGAAACGGTACGAGTTTACGTTTTGTCCCAATAAGGTCACTTCCTTATAACCTTTCTGTCGAAGATCATTCACTTCATTCAGGATGCTTGCCACATCACGGCTCCGCTCACGTCCGCGGGTATAAGGAACAATGCAGTAATGACAGAAGTTATTGCATCCGCGCATAATCGATACGTATCCTGAGATGCGGTTGCCACAAATGCGTGAAGGTATCACATCGCGATATGTCTCGGTAGTAGAAAGTTCCACATTGATGGCTTTCTCTCCCGCCTCTACCGATGCTATCAAATCAGGGAGGGTCAGATAAGCATCAGGACCTGCTACCAGATCCACATGATGATGAGCTATCAACTCCTCCTTTACCCGTTCTGCCATACATCCCAACACACCTACAATAAGGTGTTTACGCTTCTTCCGCAAGGCATGGAAAAACTCCAGCCGGTTTAGGATTTTCTGTTCGGCATTGTCGCGGATGGAACATGTGTTCATAAACACTGCATCGGCTTCGTCCAGTGTGTCGCAGGGCGTGTATCCGGCCATCTGCATAATGGAAGCCACCACTTCGCTATCGGCTACGTTCATCTGGCATCCGTAGGTCTCGATAAACAGTTTTTTTGTCTCTTTTCCGGTCGCGGATTTAAAGTCCGTTCCCGCAATCTGATTTGTCATACGATTAACTATTTATATTATAGATTCTAAGCACGGCTGAAACGGATGACAAAATTATCGGCCATTTCTCCATGCATTATTAATTATTAACAAATTCAAAGTCATCAAGACAGATTGAAATACACAAAAACAGAACCTTTGTTACCCATTTCCCGCATTTCTGCCCACCTGTGACTCACTTTCTTATCATAATGCATACCCAAAACGGGTGCAAAGATAATAATTCTATTCCGTATCGCACAATAAGCAAACAGTTCTTATGATTCTTCGGTGAAAAATTACTATCTTTGGCAAAATCCTTTTTTAATAATACGAATATGTCGAATTTCCTTATCATACTTGCCATTATTGCCATTGCTATTTATAAGCAAGCGACAAAGGAACCTAAGAAACGGCCGTCCAAACAACCGAAAACGACGGTTCCATTTCCTATAGAATCTGTAGAGGAAGCAGAAAATGTTGTAGAGAAAGTACAACCGGCACAGCCCATTAAGCCGGCACGCCGTGTCTCAAAACCACAGAATACACCACCTCCTGTTTCGTCTGACTTTTCTTGCCAGCCCCGGTCTGGCATTCGGTTTCGTACTCCTTCGGAAGCACGGAAAGCATTCATTTATTCGGAGATATTCAAACGGAAATACTAATACATATTTTTAATACCTGAACACTATGAACTACAACAGAATGACGGCGGCAGAAGCTGCCAGCCTGATACAAAACGGTGAAATTATAGCTCTTAGCGGCTTTACTCCGGCAGGAAGTCCCAAAGCCGTTACGGCCGAACTGGCTAAACAAGCCGAAGAAAAACATGCGCGGGGTGAAGAGTTCCGCATTGGAATCATCACAGGAGCCTCAACAGGCGACTCGTGTGATGGGGTATTGACACGGGCACATGCTATCAAGTTCCGTGCCCCTTATACCACCAACACCGATTTCCGCAAAGCGGTGAACAATGGAGAAATCAATTACACCGACATTCATCTTTCGCAAGTGGCTCAACGCTTACGGTCCGGTTTTTTGGGACATGTCACTACTGCCATTGTGGAAGCTTGTGAATTGACTGATGACGGACGTATTTACCTTACTGCCGGCGTAGGCATTACACCTACCATCGCCCGTCTTGCTGACCGGGTCATTATTGAACTGAACGCTGCACACAGTAAACGCATCATTGGTATGCACGACTTGTACGAAATGGAGCGTCCTCCCTACCGTCGTCCGATTCCCATCGTACGTCCCAGTGACCGTATCGGACTTCCTTACATTCAGGTAGATCCTCAAAAAATCGTGGGAGTGGTAGAAGTAGACATTCCCGACGAAGCACGCGGATTCAGTGCCCCCGATCCGGTAACGGATAAAATCGGGCAAAACGTTGCCGATTTCCTTTCGGCAGATATGAAACGGGGCATTATTCCTTCTACGTTTCTGCCTTTGCAATCGGGGGTAGGCAACATAGCCAATGCTGTATTGAGCGCCTTAGGCCGTGATTCGAGTATTCCTCCTTTCGAAATGTATACTGAAGTTATCCAGAATTCAGTCATTACCCTTATTAAAGAGGGACGTATCAAGTTCGGAAGTACCTGTTCGCTCAGTGTAACAAATGATTGCCTGGAAGACATTTACGAAAACATGGACTTCTTCGCTCACAAGCTGGTGCTCCGTCCGTCCGAAATATCCAACTGTCCCGAAGTAATCCGCCGCATCGGAGTCATCTCGATGAACACCGCCATCGAAGCCGATATCTACGGCAATGTAAACTCCACCCACATTTGCGGCACGAAGATGATGAACGGTATCGGTGGTTCAGGCGACTTCACGCGCAGCGCCTACATTTCCATATTCTCATGTCCTTCTACTGCTAAGGGCGGGTGTATCAGCTCTATTGTGCCCATGGTATCGCATCTTGACCACAGCGAACATTCGGTTAATGTCATCATTACCGAACAGGGTATTGCCGATTTGCGTGGAAAAAGCCCGATGGAGCGTGCACAGGCCGTCATTGAAAACTGTGCACACCCCGATTACAAACAACTTCTATGGGATTACCTGAAGATTTCTACCAAAGGACAGACTTGTCATAGTCTTTCTGCTGCTCTGGGTATGCACCAGGTATTCTTGAAGAAAGGCGACATGCGGCTTACCGATTGGAGCGAATTTGATTCTTGAACATATACCAATGAATAAAAAGACACGGAGACACAGGAAAATGTAACGTGAAAAAACAGTGCGTCTTCGTGTCTTTTTGTTTTCAATCATTTTGTTGTAATAACTTCAGTTGCTAAATATTATGAATCTACGTTGGTTAGGTATAGCTTTGTCGTGTATATTCAACTGGAATATAATGAAAGCAAGTGTAGAAAACGATGCCTTGTGGCAGGTACGGGCTACAGATTTGCATGCTCCGTATGCTTCGGCTCCGATGGCAAGCGGATGTATTGGCATTTTGCCGGATAAAGAACCTTTCCGCATAGGGCAGGTAGTGCTGAATCATGTGTTTGATGCAGCTGCTCCAGGTGTAGTAAGCCGGGTGATGAAAGGAATCAATCCTTTTGGAATACAGATGAAAATAGATGGCATGATAATAGATACTACCTGTATTAAGGCTTGGGAGCAGACGGTAGATATGCGCCAGGCAGTGCACCGCACAACATTTGAGGCAGGACGGAAAGTGCAAGTAGTGTCTGAATTACGTGCTTTGCGAAACCTTCCATACGCTGGATTGGTATCGGTGCAGGTGAAAGCACTGACGGATGTAGTGCTGGAGATACGGAACGGTATGAATGTGCCCGATGATTATGCTGCAGATACCGTACGCTATCGCGAACTGGATGCCGATGGTACACGCTTGTATCTGTTGGAGGCAGAAGCTGTTTCTGCAAGAAAGTACAGGCAGGTAGCAGCGGCATCGACTTTTATGTTCGACGGTGCTGAACACTGGAAACCTTCGTTTGATAAAGCAACCGGCGAGCTGCTTTTTATGTTGTCTCTGAAAAAAGGTGAAACACTTTCGTTCTCGTTGGTAGGCAGTATTTGTTCGTCACGAGACTTTACTGATCCTTATAATGAAGCCGAACGCCAGGTGGTATACGCTGTTCACGAAGGAAAGACGCAATTGATACAGGCACATGAACGGTTATGGAATACCTTGTGGCAAAGCGATATTCGTATCGAAGGAGATGATGATGCCCAGCGGTTGGTACGTTTCGCCTTGTTCAATTTATATGCATCCTGCCGTGCCGGAAGCCGGTTGAGTATTCCACCGATGGGACTTTCTTCGCAAGGTTACAATGGACATATCTTTTGGGATACTGAACTTTGGATGTATCCTCCGATGCTTTTGCTGCAACCCGATATGGCACGGTCGATGCTTGATTATCGTGTAGACCGAAAAGAGCCTGCACGCCGGAAAGCAATGGCATACGGATATAAGGGAGCAATGTATCCGTGGGAAAGCGACGATACGGGCGAAGAAGCCACACCGACATTTGCCCTGACCGGAGCATTCGAACATCATATTACAGCAGATGTGGGCATTGCTTGCTGGAATTATTATTGTGTGACCCGTGATTCTGTTTGGCTGAAGCGTGAAGGTTTTCCGTTGCTGAAAGAGATAGCAGAGTTTTGGGTAAGTCGTTCGGTATGTAATGCCGACGGTTCCTATTCGATTGTCGGGGTAACTGGAGCAGACGAATATGCCAATGGTGTAACCGATAATGCCTTTACCAACGCTTCTGCCTCGTTGGTATTAGACTATGCTTCCCGTGCCGGATGGGTATGTGGTGAGCAAGTACCTTCTGTATGGGGTAAAGTGAGCCGTGGTTTGCGTATCTTGCAGTTTGAAGATGGAGTTACGCGTGAACATGCCACGTATCAAGGTGAAACCATCAAACAGGCAGATGTCAACCTGCTGGCTTACCCGTTAGGAAAAATCACCGATGTCAGGCAGCAGCAAAAAGACCTTGCCTATTATGCTGAACGCATTGACCAGCGCGATGGTCCAATGATGTCGTATGCCGTTTTTTGTGTACAATATGCACGAATGGGCAATGCGGCAAAAGCCTATGAAATGTTCTGCCGTTGTTATCAGCCTAACTGGCGTCCTCCTTTCGGGGTACTGTCTGAAACACCTTCAAGCAACAACCCTTATTTCATGACTGGAGCAGGAGGCTTGCTTCAAGCCGTGCTGAATGGATTTTGTGGGCTTCAAGTAACCGAAGAAGGCATTATACAGTTGCCTTCGGTTTTGCCTTTGCACTGGAAAAAGGTTACGGTGACAGGGGTAGGCGTGGAAAAGAAAGTCTATGTACGGGAGCAGTAAAAGGGTATTCATCTCTTTTCATAGGGAAATGCATTACTGTGCCTGACGGAATGCCCGGATGCGTTGCAATACGTTCTTGCGCAGGTCTTCGTTATAAAGGTTGAACTCTTGCACGTGCAGGTTTCCTTTAGGCAACAGGGCTGCTACGCTGGGGATGAAATACTGCTCTTCATCGATGCCCGTCACGATAAGTGTATGAATCGTAGTGTCTTGCGCGACGGTAAATCCTTGGTAAGAGGTAGCTGGGGTAGCATCGGTGCGCCAGTTGACAGGATTGATGCACACCACATTGTCTCGGAACAAAGGCGATACGGCATCGGGACGGGTTACGCTATTGAATCCGATGAGCACGCCCGTATCTATGGAGTCTTGTGCAGGGCGCAAGGTAGGATAACCGGCAAGCTCTTCCGGTGTCACGGTATAGCCGATAGCGTAAGTGGCGATGAGCTTCCGGCTGATGTCGGGTGTCATTTCCCGTTTCAGGAGTTCGATAACCGCCTTGGCTCCTTGGCTGTGTCCCGCAAGGATGAACGGTTTCCCTTGGTTGTCGTGCTCCATATAATAATGGAAAGCGTCCGCCACGTCTTGATAAGCCAGCTTGAAACGCTCTTCGATGAGTGCCATGTCCAAGGTGAGCCAGCTGTCCATCGAAATCTGGCGGTAATAAGGAGAGAAGAAGTTGCAGCTATCTGCCAATACGCTTTTAGCCAATTGGATGGAAGGGTCTGTCAAGGCACGTTGTTCCGTATTGAAGATGTCCATGTGGTGCCGGGTTTGCCCCAACGAGTCGGTATAGTCCCAAATGCAGGTCGGGACTACATAAAACAGGTCTACGTCTTTTCCCATAGCGTCTTGCTTATTCTCGAACCAGCATCGGTTGTCCGAATAGTCTATTGTGTCGCTTGCGGGGGCGGATGAGTCTTTTTCGCAAGAAACCAGCGCAAGGAGCAGACAGGCGATGCCCGTCAGGTGAAATAATAGTTGTAAGCTTTTCTTGTAAGTTGTTTTCATGTTATTCATGTCCATAGGTCTGTTGCAGGTTCGCTTGTTCTTCCAATATTGTTTCGATATGGTCCAGTATCGCATAAAGCTCCACTTGGGTTTCGGCACGGAGCATAGCGATACGGGTTTCGCGGAAATTGGGAATACCTTTAAATAAAGGAGAAGCTGCCAGGTGACGGCGTACGTGGAGGATGCCCCGGCGCTCGTCGAGCAGGTTGATGCTGTCTTGTACCTCACGGCGTAATACGTCCAGCTTCCAGCGGAAAGAAAGTGGAGGAAGTTCTTCGCCCGTTTCCAGATAATGCTTCACTTCCTTGAATATCCACGGGCGTCCGAAACTGGCACGGCCTATCATAATGGCATCCACACCGTAGCGGTCGAAACATTCTTTGGCACGTTGGGGAGTAGTGATGTCACCGTTCCCGATGATAGGAATGCGCATACGCGGATTATTTTTTACCTCACCTATCAGGGTCCAGTCGGCTTCGCCGGTGTACATCTGTGCACGGGTACGCCCGTGTATGGTCAATGCCTCGATGCCGCAATCCTGCAACTGTTCGGCAAGTTCTACGATGACTTTGTGGTTCTCGTCCCATCCCAGGCGGGTTTTTACCGTAACAGGAATCTGCACCGCATTCACTACGGCACGGGTTATCTCCAGCATTTTGGGGATATTCTGAAGCATGCCTGCCCCTGCCCCTTTACCAGCCACCCGCTTTACCGGGCAACCGAAGTTTAAGTCGAGAATGTCGGGGTGAGCCTGTTCAACGATGCGTGCCGCTTCTACCATTGTATCGGTATCCTTGCCATATATTTGGATGGCTACGGGGCGTTCGGCGGCACTGATGCTGAGTTTCGTCATCGTCTTGTCTACCGAACGTATCAAGGCATCGCTCGATACAAATTCGGTATATACCATATCGGCACCAAACTCTTTGCAGAGCAGGCGGAATGCGGGGTCGGTCACGTCTTCCATAGGAGCCAGCACTACGGGTCTCTCTCCTAAGTCGATGGTTCGTATCTTCATGGGGTAAAGTTTCATTAGGATGGTTTTCGTTTGCAAAAGTAGTAAAATAAAAAGAGATGCTCCGTATGAAGCATCTCTTTTTATTTGTCGTACGCTCGGCATGAGCATTGTCTAACGGGTGTAAGTCCCGAGTGAGCCCTAATAGCGGGAATCACATAGCCCAAGGCAAGGGTGTCCATCGCGAGGTGGAATCTGAAGGAAGCCGGCGGCAAACATCTGGTCTAACGAACAGAAACTTCATACAAGGCATTTGACCGTGGGTAAGGTTTCTACACAAACCAAAGCCCGATAGCTATTCGGAACGGTCGGTGTAAATGAAGTAGGCATAAGATGGAAAGACAATGCCCTTATCCGAGGAGGTCTCACGGACGCATGGCGAAGACGTACCCATTCGATGTGCCCTGACGGAGTAAAGCTTGCCGTGAGAAGTCAGCAGAGGTTATAGTACCTAAGACACGTGTGTCTATGGGGAAGGACCGAATCGCGCAGTGCAATAGTAAATGACTGCTACCCTTGAGACTCTTTTGTAGTCAGATGTCCGAAAGGAGCTTCCCTACTCACCACGATAGGACGGAATCCGACAATAGAGTAGGAGTGACGCTAGTCCGAGGGATGGCTGAAAACAACTTGCCACACATCGTGAGATGAGAAAGCGCGAAACCGCCGTATGCGGAACCGCTTGTACGGTGGTGTGGGAGGTCGGTAAATGTGAAAGTAGGAGGCAAATGCCTTTCTATGATTAGCATTTACCTCCTACCCGATTGGCTGGCATTGAAGAGTATTTATGCCTTCCTTCCGTTTGCCAGATTATCTGTAAATATCCAGTTTCGGATGGTCGTTGTACAGATTCAGGTTTTGCAGCTCTTCCTGTTCAGTGATACGGAACAAGTAGTACTTGCTGTTCGGAACAAAATCTGTTCCGTCGGGAAGCTTCACGGTAGAGTGTCCTTGCAGGATAACGCAATATTTGCTTTGGTAAGCCTCGTCTTTATCATCGGCAAAGATGACATCTCCGGTTTCGGTTACGATAGGTGTCTTGTCGGTTACGCTTCCATCTTCATGTTCGTTATAAGTACATTCTACGAAGTGTTGCCATGCCTTACGCTCTACCGGTTGCTGGTTGCGGATGATATCAGTCAGTGCAAATCCTTCCCCCCACAATTCCTTGCGGCGTTCCAGCCAGATTTCTTTCAGGAGGTCATCACCTGTAGCTGTAATTTCGGCTGCGGTATAGCCCGGTTTCATACGTGCGTCGCGCAGTTCTTTCAACAGGCTTTGTGCCTCACTGGTTTTTCCCGGCAGGTGTGCTGCAGCTTCTGCCTTGATAAGGTACATTTCGGCTACACGCATCATCACAATGTCGGCAAGCATATTGTCGACATCGGCGAATTTGAACTTAGAGTTCAGCATGGTCCATTCACCGTATCCGGCATTGGGCCCCCAAAAGAACATTCCTTTACGGTAATCATTATCATCAAACAGTTCTTTGAAATAAGGGTCTACATTCAGGCAAGAGTAACCGCTTCCTGGTGTCGTGCTATCTTTGAAATGAAAGTTATAGGCGGGAAGGTTGTCGTCAATAGTACATGAGTAACCCCACATCCATTCCTGGTTTAAGGCATTGTTGAATCCGCTCTTGTATTCCGTTTCACTCATCAGGTAACGGTTTTTCAGGTTCATGGCCTCATCGGCATAATTGTAGGCTTCCTGCCATTCGCGGGCGTAGAGGCTGGTACGTGCCAGCAAGCCTGTTACTACTGTATGGTCTATTTTATACTGGTCGGTCGCGTTACTTCCACGGTTATAATCCGTCGGAATCAAATCATATCCGGCTTTCAGGTCGGCAAGTGCCTGCGCATATACTTCCGATACGCTGGATGCGGGTTTTCCGGTTACTGCCATATCGTAGCTGGTAGGCTCGGTGTAGATGGGTACACATACGGCATTAGGGTCTTTGTCGATGGCGAAAGAATAGTGGCTTGCCAACAGCATGTAAAGGAAACCACGTGTAGCGTAAGCCTGTCCCTTGATACGGTCTTTCTCTGTTTGTTCGCCTTCGATGTTATCAATGTTTGCCAATACGGCATTGCAGTTGTTGATGGGGTCGTATACCATGTCCCACATCACGTCATTGATTTCGCCGCGTCCATAGCCGTTTGTCAGGTTATAGCTGGATGAATATCCGTAACTGGTGGTACGCACTACGTCCGAACCGGCAAAGTCATCGTTCATCATGATGGCACCATAGCCGATGGAAGCATACGTTGAACCGCTATTGAAAATATAGTTCCATACGCCACGCATCACACGGTCGGCATTTTCTGTGTTTTTGTAAACGGCATCTGCATCGAGTGAAGTCGTGGGAGCCGTATCCAGGTCGCAGGCTGTAAAGGTGCAGGCAGCCAGTGCCCCAAAGCATATAGTCTTAAAATTCAGTTTCATAGTTTAAAAGTGTTTTTTAAAGTGTTACATTAATACCGAAAGAGAATGTCTTCATTGCCGGATAACGGTATGAAACCATACCATTAATAGGCTGTTCGGGGTCAAGTCCCTGCTGGTGGCAGAAAGTCAGCAGGTTTTCGCCCTGCAGGAAGATGCTTGCCTGCTTGATAGTGGCATAGTGCAGCCATTTCTCTGGCAGGTTATACGATAATGTAACGGTTTTCAGGCGCAAGAACGAACGGTTTACCAACCAGCGGCTGGAACTGCTGGTGAAGTAGCTGGTCTGGTCGTACGACAGACGCGGGATGTCGGTATAGCGGTTTTCAGGTGTCCACCGGTTGAGCATATCCTTGCTTAAGGTAGAACCGTTTCCTCCCGATACGCTGATCATGCTTTTGTAGTCGTTGTTATACAGCTTGCCGCCGATAGCGTATGAGAACAACATCGAGAGTGAAAGGTCTCTCCAGGTCAGGTCTGACTGGAAACCACCGCTTACTTTCGGCAACGAACTGCCCACCTTCACCTTGTCGTCCGAAGTCAGGCTGGAATAGTCTTCGGTGATTTTCCGGCTTCCGTCGGTATCGGTATAATACCATTGCGGATTACCGTTTTCCGGATTCACACCTGCCCATTCATACAACCAGAAGTCGTACAGCGAGCCACCTTTCACCCATTTCTTGGTGCTTTGCCACATCACGTCAGTAGGCAATTCAACGATTTCGTTCTTGTATGTCGTAGCGTTGACACTGAGTTTCCACGTCCAGTCTTTGGTCAGTACAGGCGTACCGTTAATGGTAAATTCCCAACCATAGTTTTTCAGTTTACCGATGTTGGCATCAATGCTGGAAAATCCTCCCGACGGAACGAGGTCGCGTGCGAAGAGCAGATCTTTAGATGCACGTTGGAAAAATTCGATGGTTCCGTTGAGGCGGTTGCTCCAGAAACCGAAGTCAAGTCCCACGTTCAGGTTCAGATTGGTTTCCCAACTCAGTTCCGGTGTTTCCAGACGTGAAGCGTGCAAGGTAGATTCGCCGAATGAACTGCCTATTTCATACAGTGCCTTATAGGCATAATAACCCACATTGTCGTTACCCTGTGCACCGTAGCTGGCACGGAGGGTCAGGTTGGTCAGCCAGTCGTTTGCAGCCTCTTCAAGGAATTTTTCACGTGAAATCTTCCACGAACCGCCAAACGACCAGAATGTTCCCCAGCGGTGGTCGGGGTGGAAACGTGACGAGCCGTCGGTACGTACCGATGCCGATACGAAATACTTGCTTTGGTACGAATATTCCGCACTGCCGAAGAAGCTCAACAATTTGTATTGGTCGCTGTTGCCATAGAAAGAACTCAGTGTAGAAGCTACATCGGGTTCGTAGTAACCGTCGGTAATGACACCGGTACGGGAACCTCCAAAATTGGACGTGTTGTATTCGTAATATTCCTGACCAGCCATCAGGCGTACGTCGTGATTTTCGTTGAACGTATGGTTCCAGTTGATGACATTATTATAAGTAAGTCCCGTTGTACGCACGTTTTCCTTCTCCACTCCACCGGTCAATGGTTCTTTGCCGTAAGTGGGATTGTCGTAAAAATGTGCGAAGCGGCTGTTGTAGTCGATGTTGAGCGACATTTTGTAGCTCAATCCTTCAAGGGGAGTGATTTGCAGATAACCGCGTATCGAAGCCGCATCGCGCTTGTATTCTTTTTTGTCGTACAACATGGATTGCGCGAAGTTATAACCGTTGTACGAACCTTTGCGGTAGTTTCCGTAATCGTAAATACGGTTGCCATTTTCATCCAGCAAATATTCGCCGGTGGTCAAGTCACGTTCATACACAGGATAAAACGACGGAATACTGCGGGCGGCCAGTACGATGTTTCCGATAGCCGTATCATCTTGTTTCGGATAATCCTGAACAGAGTGGGTAGCCGATACGTTCAGTCCTACCTGCAACCATTTGCGCAAGTCGGTCGTGATATTGGTACGGAGGTTATAACGCTTGAAGCCCGAACAGATGTAAGCACCTTGGTCGTTCAGGTAGCCCAGCGAGAAATAATACTTGGTACGTTCGCTACCACCCGAGATGCTGGCACTGATATCAGTATAATGGGCATCCTGGCTCAAAGCATCTTCCCAACTGTCATCCCACAGCGGAGTAGCACCTGCCACGATTTTGCCATCCGTGCCTACCGGTTGGGGATATTGTGTGCCGTAAGGGTTGATACCCAAGCCACCTGTTGCCGTAGTGGCAAGAATAGAAGAAGCTGTCTGTGCAGCCGATTCAGCACTTTGACCGTTGTCCATATAGCTGTTGCGGAGTGCCTCCCATTGCAGCATGAAGTAGTCGTTCGTACTCAACTGGTCGTAGTCGCGTACGGCGCGACTCGAAAAACCATACTTGGCTGAAAGCTGGATGGTAGGAGCCGAACCGTTTTGTCCTTGCTTGGTAGTAATCATAATCACACCGTTGGCAGCACGTGAACCATACAGTGAAGCGGCGGCGGCATCCTTCAGTACAGTCACCGAAGCAATGTCTTGCGAAGAGATAGACGACAAGGCACCGTCGTAAGGCACGCCGTCCACTACGTACAGCGGTGTGGTGGTGGCATTGGCAGAACCTACGCCGCGAATGTAGATGCTGGCATCTTCACCCGGTTGTCCGCTGGTAGAGAACGATTGCAGACCAGCTACGGTTCCTTGCAATGCTTTCGACACGCTGGATACCTGTGAGGCGGCAATGATTTTCTTGTCGATTACACTTGCCGAACCGGTGAAGGTAGATTTTTTTGCAGTACCGTAGGGCACGGCGATAACCACCTCATCGATGGCAATACTGGATTCGTGCATTTCTATGTTAATGGTTTTCTGCCCATTTATAGGAACTTCCTGAGTTTCGTAGCCGATAAATGAAAATACCAATGTGTTTTGTGGTTCGGTCTGTAGCGAATAGTCGCCATCCATGGAGGTGATTGTACCGTTAGTACTTCCTTTTACCGCTACTGTCACGCCGGGCAAACCTTCGCCTCCGGCAGTGACTTTTCCCGAAACAGTGATGCGTTGCGCATACGTCGCTATGCAGAACAAAAGCATGCATAGCAGAGTTAGTGACCTGCTCATAAGTGTTTAATTGGTTGTTATGTGTTTATAGTTTACAGTTGGTTTCTCTCTCTCTCTTGTGGAGAAACATTGTTTATGGTTTATTGAATAGTTTTGTCTGTTTCCCAAAAAACGGGCGCAAAAATAGTAAATTCTTTGAATAAATGACATAGAAAAATGAAAATATGCGCACATCGGGTTTCGTTTTTGGGTATTTATTCTATCATTATGCATAAAAGATACACAATGATTGCTGGAAAATCGCTACCTTTGCAGCCTAAATCAGAAGAAATATGGATTATTCGATAAAAGACTTTGAGATTATGGCACCGGTAGGTTCGCGCGAATCACTGGCGGCGGCTATTCATGCCGGAGCAGATTCCATCTATTTCGGTATCGAGAGTTTGAACATGCGGGCACGGTCGGCAAGCACATTTACCATTGACGACTTGCGCGAGATAGCACGCACGTGCGACGAGCACGGGGTAAAGAGTTACCTCACGGTGAATACCATCATTTACGATGAAGACCTGGAGCTGATGCGCCGGATTATCGATGCGGCAAAACAGGCAGGCATCAGTGCGGTGATTGCCGCCGATGTGGCGGTAATGGCGTATTGCAACCAAATCGGGCAGGAAGTGCACCTTTCTACCCAACTGAACATCAGCAATGTGGAGGCACTGCGCTTTTATGCCCAGTTTGCCGACGTGGTGGTGCTGGCACGTGAACTGAACCTGAAACAGGTGCGCAAGATATACGATGCCATCCATGAGCAGCACATCACCGGCCCGATGGGGCAACCCGTGCGTATCGAGATGTTCTGCCACGGAGCGTTGTGCATGGCGGTATCGGGCAAGTGTTACCTCAGCCTGAACGAACTGAACGCTTCCGCCAACCGCGGTGCCTGTATGCAGGTGTGCCGCCGCGCCTATATTGTAAAAGACAAGGAAAGCGACATCGAACTGGAAGTGGATAACCAGTACATCATGTCGCCCAAAGACCTGAAGACCATCCGCTTTATGGACGAAATGATAGAAGCGGGCGTGCGGGTGTTCAAAATAGAGGGACGTGCCCGCGGACCCGAGTATGTGAAGACGGTGGTAGAGTGCTATAAGGAAGCCATCCGGTCGTACTTGGACGGCACGTTTACCGAAGCGAAGAAAGACGCATGGGACGAACGCTTGAAGACGGTATTCAACCGCGGCTTTTGGAACGGTTATTACTTGGGGCAACGCTTGGGAGAGTGGAGCCGCAATTACGGTTCGGGCGCTACCGAACGCAAGGTGTACGCCGGACGGGGCATCAAGTATTTCTCCAACATCGGCGTGGCTGAGTTTCTGATAGAAGCGTCCGAAATCAAGGTAGGCGACAAGCTGCTGATAACGGGTCCTACTACGGGCGCGATGTTTGTCACCCTCGACGAAGCCCGTGTCGACCTGAAACCGGTGGACGTAGTGCCCAAAGGCGTGCACGTGTCGTTCAAGGTGCCCGGACGCATCCGCCCCAGTGACAAACTGTACCGGATGGTCCCGACCGAGGAGTTGAAAAGAAAATAAGCAGGAAGCAAGCAGGAATTGGGAAGTCAATTAGCAGCATGGTCCTTTACATCCCAGTCCTCTTAAAATCCTAAGATACCAGGACTGCAGTCCTAATATATATAGGACTGCAGTCCTGACGCTGTAAGACAGTAGTCCTATACTACTGGGACTGGACATGCAGTTTATTCTCTTCTCTCTTTTGACTGATTGTCTTATGTTGCGCAGCTCGTTATGCACTAAAATCAGCTTATAGCCTTGCACTCCGGTCTACGATTTTAATCAGGTTATAGAGTTCTGCCACCTCGTTGGTAAAAACGGGCGAAAAAATTGGGAGAAATTGGTAAAACAGAGGTTACTCGTACAGATCATGCAGGAACTCTTTATGAGACAGTAGGATCAACAACAACTGAATGGAAAGATCCAATTATCATAAAGCCCGAAGAGAAAGATAAGAAATAATAGAGTTTATGCAGAATAAGGAATAGTATATTTGATTGTCAGTACTATTGAATCTTATTCGATACGATGTTATAGTATTTATAATTTTTAAAGTGTTCGGATAATTACTATATCCGACACTTTTATAAATAAAAGTGCCGTATGGGAAAAATATTATGTGCATGTATGTTAATGATTTTTGTGAACATGAGTTCACGAACGGTTTTTGCGCAAAGCCATTATATGGAAATAGATAGTCTGCTTATTCATTATGTGGACTTCAATCTTATGACAATGATTGATATTGGTTGTGACAATTTTGAATCAGCTTTGGCTTATAAAACAGTTGTACTTCGTGATTCGAGTTGTATTGCAGAATTGGCAGATATTCTTTTGGAAGAAAAATGCAAAACGGAACAACCTATTGATGTTAGATGCAAGATTTATATGTTTACTCCACAAGGAATAAAGGTGATGTGTTTAGGGAAATATATTTTGTGTTATAATGGTAATTCTTATAAAATAAATACCCTATTCATTGATAAAGTGAAAGAACTTATTTTAAAAGGGGAAAAGGTCTTGAATGATACGATAATAACCCATACTCCTATTTTATTGATAAAGCAGGATGTTTTTTATAATTATGTTAGGCAAAGATGCTTACCTATTATGAAAAAAGAAAAGATAGATTCCTTAAAGATTATAGTTGATTTTTGTATTGATAGAAAAGGTCATACTGTAGATGTATCCATAAAAGGATGGAAAAATCAATTTGTTTCAAATTCATTACAAGATGAAATCACTCGTTTATTTCAAGAACATTTGAAATGGTCTGCGTCAGAAAATCGTTCTCATAAAGTTAGAAAAGTATTACCTTTAGTGCTAGTCTCTGATTAGTTACTTATAGAAATTTTGTTCGTTTGAAAGAGACAAATGAGAATGCATCAACTGCTTACGGCTTGACTGACAATTGACTTGTATGTTAAATGTCAATCAAGTAATGAAAGTAGACAATGTCATTGGTACAGTAGCTCAACAACAACGGCTTCGAGTTCAAAGATGCCGTAAAGCAGGCGAATGAGTACACGTATGACAAAAACGGCAACCTGACGAAAGATTTGAACAAGAATATCACAGAGATTCAATATAATTGTTTAAATTTGCCAAGCAAGGTCACGTTCGGGAACGGGAATACGATAACTTATCTGTATGCAGCTGACGGCACAAAGCTGCGCACGGTGCATAAGACAGGAAGTACGACCACCACGACAGACTATTGCGGGAATGTGGTCTATGAAAACGGTACGCAGAAGCTATTGCTGACGGAAGAGGGCTATGTCACCTTGGCTGACAGCAAGTACCATTATTACCTGAAAGACCATCAAGGCAACAACCGTGTGGTTATCAGCTCAACGGGGACGGTCGAAGAAACAAACCATTATTATCCTTTCGGCGGGGTATTCGCAGCAACGAACAATGTGCAGCCGTACAAGTATAACGGTAAGGAGTTTGACACGAAGAACGGCCTGAACTGGTACGATTACGGTGCACGGCACTATGATGCGGCGTTGGGAAGGTGGCATGTTATTGACCCGATGGCTGAAAAATATTGTACTTTTACTCCTTATTCTTATTGTGTCAATAATCCTATTATGTATATAGACCCTGATGGCAGATTGGCAAATCCCATTTACGATCAAGAAGGAAACTTTTTAGGGACGGACAATAGAGGTTTGCAAGGAGACGCTATCATAATGGATTCGAAGTTCTTCCAACAAGGTATGGAACATGAACTTGCTGAAGGACTTGATTTAGGTCTTTCCAGCCTTGACGAAGGGACTCGTGGAATAGTTGAGGCAAGTGTTAGAAGTTTAGTGAACAGACCGGATTATGATGGCTTTGTGACGGTAAGCGAAGGCATTCAATGGGCTAAGAACCATCCGAATGCGTTGAATTATCCTACCCCTAATAATGCATTATATATCAATGCGGCTTTATTGGATTTTGGGGAACTTTCTGTTGACAAAATTGGCATTCCTAATATAGGGAAACCTGTACGAACTCAATTGTTTACTGTCCCAAATACATTAGAATCTATCTATAATGAAAGATTGAGGGCTACAGTATATGCTTTAGGAAGAGTAAATGTTACATTACAAAACCCTGTTTTGCGTACTATATCAGTAGTAAATGATGAAGCAACGTATTACGATTGGAATCAAGGAGATTCATTTGTCCGTAGATCTGCAATTTTTTTGGAACGGATGCGGACAGGATTAAATGACACTCATGGATTTAGGGCTTATTATTATGGCTATGGAGTTTTAAGAAAATAGAGTAGAAATATGAAAAAGTTTTTAGTGCTTGGTTTAGTTGTTTTGTGGATTGTTAGTTGTAAATGTCCTTTCCTTTGGATTGTGAATTTAGGGAATAATTTTGCATTGCTTCAATGGGATGATACAGATATTGTATATGACCGCAATGGAGACAAAGAATGTTTTTCAAGTTCGGAAAGTGTACAAGTTGTGCCATTTGAAGTTGTTGCCTATAATTTTAATGACCGTTGGATTATTGCTAAATCAGATTCAAAGGCGGGAGATAATCCCCAATACTGGATAATTGACAAGCAGTATAATTTTTCTCGTTTAGGTTATAGGGAAGAATTGCAACGTCAGACTACAGGTCCGCTTGATTCTATTAGTTTTTATAAGACAATAAAAACGTATGGCATTGATTTACAATTGAAATATTTAAGCAATAAGTAACAATTTGCTTGTTTCTAATAAAGACAGCTTTGATATTGTAATCAAATAATGATTCGATATTTAGGCTGTTTTTATTTTTTGTGTATCGTATCAATACTCCTACGACAAAATGGCAACCTGACGAAAGATTTGAACAAGAACATTACAGGTATTCAATATAATTGTTTAAATTTGCCAAGTAAGGTCACGTTCGGGAACGGGAATACGATAACCTATCTGTATGCAGCGGATGGCACAAAGCTTCGCACGGTGCATAAGGCAGGCAGTACGACCACCACAACGGACTATTGCGGGAATGTGGTCTATGAAAACGGCAGCCAGAAATACTTGTTGACAGAAGAAGGCTACGTCACCTTGGCTGACAGCAAGTACCATTATTATTTGAAAGACCATCAGGGCAACAACCGTGTGGTCATCAGTTCCACGGGAACGGTAGAGGAAACGAACCATTATTATCCTTTTGGTGGTGTATTCGCAGCTACGAATAATGTGCAGCCTTATAAGTATAACGGTAAGGAGTTCGATAGCAAGAACGGCTTGAACTGGTATGATTATGGTGCACGTCATTATGATGCGGCTTTGGGGCGGTTTGTGAGTGTTGACCCGTTAGCCGAGCAAGACTATGCGGTTTCTCCCTACACTTATTGTGTCAATAATCCGGTTCTCCGTATCGACAAGGACGGCAGGATTTGGGAAACGGTTTGGGATGTGGGCAATATGCTTTACGATGCAGGTGCAGCTGTAGCAGCCCATATCCGCGGTGACCATGCTTCCGCCCAAAGCCATTGGGTTGATTTGGGAATGGATGCCGCAGCGGCTATTGTTCCATTTGTTCCGGCAGGTGCAACTAAAGCTCTGAAGGCTGCGGATAAGAGTGTAGATGCAGTGAAAGCAGCCAAGCAGGTTGATAAGGTGACTGAAACGTCAAAAGGTGGAGCACGTTTTATAGGTGATGTAGATGGAAAGTTAATTGATACTCATGCTACTCCTAAAGGAACTTATGTTCAACCTAATAAAGCAGAAACTGATATTTTAGGAAGAGAACATTTTAATAAAATAGGTGGAGGGAAAGTTGAAAGTGTAGGTACTTCTCATACGCATAATCAAGGGAAGAATATAGATAAAGAAGGGAGTGTACATACATTTAGAGAAGATAAAGCTCATATTCCGACTTATGAAGAAATTCAAAATATTCAAAAAGGTATTGCGATTAAAAAGAAGAAATAGAAAATACACAAACAAAGAAGAATGTCATTTATTTTTAACAATCTCCTTCTATAATATTTATACAATATGGATTTAACGAAACAGTATATATATAAAAATGAACAAACAGATAATGTAAGTCTTCACGAGAGTTGCATTAAAAGAATTGACTTTAATTGTATTGAAACTATTTTTCATGTGGATTGGTCTCAAGGTTATGGGGATTTTCTAATAAAATGTTCATACCCAGAATCAGTTGAATATAATTTTACGACAATCAATGAATATTTGTCTCAGAATACAGTTTTGAATCACTTGGAAATAACTGATTTCTCTTATCTAAAAGATAAGAATGGATATACCATACAAATTGATTTCGATAATTATCCAGTTGGATATATTAGAATGCATTGTTTGGAATTTAGTTTTGAATGTCCGTCATTACCCATTTGTATCGGAGGTAACGGGCATCGTATTCCTTGGGATCCAATAAAAACAGAAGATTCGTTGGATTCTTAAGTTTTGCAATTCAACCGATATTAAAGAATACCCCTGTTTTTCATATTTATGATTGCAGGGATATTTTTTAAGTATGTTGTGGTATATTCTAAACGGGTGTAATACATATATATACTATGTGTTCATCAGTAAGAACGGCGTGAATTATGCCACTCCCCCTTCGGGTTACGGCACCCGCTATACAGGCGGCTATAAGGGTTTATTGACGGGTACGGTTACGGCAAGGCTGGACGCATCGGGTGTGGCAGGATACGACTACACGGCTTATTATTACGACGACTGCGGCCGTGTCATCCAGACAAGGAGCACGAACCATTTGGGCGGAACGGATGTGGAGTATGTCGCCTATAACTTCGTCGGCGACCCGGTCAAGCGTCAGCACGTGCATACCGCCAGCGGCAAGGCGACACAGACCGAGACTTATACGTATACATACGACCATGCGGGCCGTCTGACCGTGACAAAGTATAGGCTGAACAGCAATGCCGAAATTACGCTGGCAAGTAATACGTATGACGAATTGGGCAGGCTTCAGACGAAAAGCCTTCACGGCAGTACGGCCAACAAGCAGACGTACAGCTACAATATCCGCGACTGGCTGACAGGCATCAGCGGCAGCAAGTTTACGCAGAACCTGTACTATAACACGGGCAGCGGTACACCGCAATATGGCGGAAACATCAGCAGCCTGACTTGGAAGGCTGGTAACGAAAGCACGGTAAGGGGGTATAAGTTTGCCTACGACGGGCTGAGCCGCCTGACTTCCGCTACATACGGTGAAGGCACAAGCGTCAGCAGCAACGCGAACCGCTTTACGGAGAAGGTTACGGGTTACGACAAGAACGGGAACATCACGGGCTTGCAGCGTTACGGACAGACTTCATCGAGTGCATACGGTTTGATAGACAACCTGACTTACACGCTGAGCGGCAATCAGGTGACCCGTGTGGATGATGCAGTAAGCTCTTCTGCTTATAACAACGGTTTCGAGTTCAAAGATGCCGTAAAGCAGGCGAACGAGTACGCATACGATAAAAACGGCAATCTGACGAAAGATTTGAATAAGAAGCTGTTTTGAATTTCTCCAAAAAGTTTTTCTTGGCTTGATGTATCCG
>OIWN01000538.1_pt1 | contig 34791 bp, 31 predicted proteins | sample 1587591 | NCBI WGS metagenome assembly OIWN01 (sample SAMEA3888901, study PRJEB22519) | human gut metagenome | biome: human gut; feature: human-associated habitat; material: faeces | place: Denmark | collected 2010 | reverse complement strand
TCAGCTTGATGTATTCGCTGAGCTGGATGGGAACATCTAAATCCAGACCGCCTTGTAGCAACGCCTCCAACTTGGGAGTGTCATGGTCACAGATGGCAGCAGCCGTTTCCGGAAGGGTCTCCCAGCGGCCAATATATGCAATTTGGTACATAAGGCACCTGCTTTCGTTGTTGTTTCACTTTATAGGGAACGGTTCGGCCCAGCACCCGGCCCTTGCCAACGGCATTGGCTCCCTCATAGATCAAAAATTCCGCATTGTTTTCCAGCGGGGCATAGTCAATGGTATCTGGATATAGGGGTTGGGCATTTCCCAAAGCTGGTGTATCAAATGTACACTCGGTTCCGTCCAGAAAGCATACACCCAAATATTCTGTAGTTCCTGTGACCACAAAATGGGGACAATACTTTCCGCTGACCAGGCTGGGTGGTATTTTTCGTTTGCCGCTCCAGAAGATGACCTCCACATGGAGCACCGCCCGGTTTTCATCTGTCCCGATCACGCTGTCGCCCTCCTTTATCCCGTCATCTGGCTGCGGTATACTCAGGCCAGCTCTGCGTCCAGGATCTGGACTGGTTTTCCTTTCTCGTTCACATAGTAAAGGGCGATATAGTCGATGCCGTCCCGCTTGGCCTGCTCCCACGGCATCCGTTCACCGTTGATCAGTTCCACGGTATCCGCCTCATCCGGTTCAAAGTTCTCTTTTTCGTCCTCATAGTCAATGCTGTACCCCAGCTCCAGCACCAACTTGGAGGCGGGGATCTCATACCGCTTGAGGGGGCGGTGCTCCAGCTCGGATGGATCATGTTCATCGCAGAACATATTGTCGTAGCCATGCCGTCCACCGTCAAAGATGACGAACTCCTCGCCGCTCTCCGGGTCACGGGCTGTCACCAGTCCGGGGGCCTCGTCGCTATCTATGATATAGGATTGGGGTTCTCCTTTCACCGTGAGCAGATCTCCGTAATACCAAACCTCCAGCAGTTCATTGCCGGTGGTGGAACAAAGTATCACGGTGGGCAAACGCTTCTCCGCCCATTCTTTCACATGGCCGATGAGCCAGGTGGGATATTTCTCAGTCATCATAGTCTTTCTCCTCCTATTTCAATTTCAGCACAAATCCCCAGATACTCACCACAATCAGGAGAACACCCAACAGAAAGAACACCACCCGCCGGTATCCTCTGCTGTGGCGGTGGGCATCCCGCGTACCAGTGGGGTCGCAGAGCCAGTTCCAGTTGCGGGTCGCTCCAATTAAAATCACGGCCCCGATGAGCACCGAGGCAATATACCAATGCTCTTGCAAAAATACTGTGATCTGTTCGCTGTTCATTTACATATAACCCCCTTTTCATCATCGGGAGTTTCCCGCCGAATAAATTCCTCCCGTTCTTTCAAATCTATTTCCAAGGCTTTTTCCTCCTCAAGATATTCCTCGCAGTCCCGAACCAGCTTTTGGGCGGCTGGGTCATCCGGGGCCAGGGCCAGCCAGCGTTTTGCGTATTCATAGGCGATGGCTGCGGAGCTGTATGCCATCAGGCAGGAATAGCCCATCCGGGAGTTCCAGTAAGGGTCGTTTTCTCCCTGGGTGCGAACGGACTCCAGCAGTCGGATGGCGTGCTGGATGAGATTTCCGTCCACTTCACTGTCGGTTCCGTGCTCTCCATGATCTCCCAGGACCGCCAGATTGCTGTAAGCCCGACTCAACTTGACGGTTAGCAAATAATCTCGCTCCTGCTCCGGGATAGCCTCGATGGCCTCAATACATCGTGAGAACTCGTCCGCATCATTCCACTCCTCAGTCTGCTCCAGCAGTTTTGTTTCTTCTGTCTGATTCATCATTTCACCGCCTTTTCTGTGTCATCCTTTGCCTTTTTTGAAGTGTCCGCTGCCTCGCCAGGTGTTGACCACGCAGGTAAAGATCTGACCGCAGTGTTTGCATCGGACCGTGTGAGCCATAATTTCGTTTGCCCATCCATCCTCTGTCTTTACCTTCTCCAGTGGGCAGGTGGATTCCTCTGCCATCAGTTCAAATTGGCCTTGTCCCACCAACTGCTGGATATAGGCAATACAGGCCAGATAGTCCTTGGGGGCATCAAATTTTCTCCATGTTTGAATGGTTCGGCAGTGCTCGCACATAATGGATGCCTCCTCCTGTAAACGGTTGTTGTCAGCCCTGTATATCAGCGCCAACAGGGCCTTTTTTCAGTGTCCCCTCCACAGTGATCACATGGCCCCAAAACATATCGTCGTCCTCATACCAGGCGGTAAAACGGCCGCCGGGAGATACTGTAAACTCGGTGAGCAGGATACGCCGGGCGAACTCATTCTCCGTGATGGGGTCTTTCTCCGGGGCCCGGTCAGTCTGGTCATTGTCCGCCAGCCATTCGTTGGCCTGAGCGGTGAGTTTTTGGGCCGCCATCGCCCGCAGGGACTTGTCCCACGCTTCCTGCTCTGCCACCAGCTTCTTCATCACATTAGTGACACGGGTCCAGGACGCTTTCTTTTCAATCTCCACATCCAACGAGATCCGCACTTCTTTTCCCATCCACTTGCAGGACCCATCGAATGTGCTCATCTCACGATCCAGCGTGAGGGTTCCCAGCACTTCGTCCTCCAGAAGAATGGGCTTTGTGTATTCCGCCCAAATCTCCTCCAGTGCCGGACAGGGTACGCCTTCCTCCAGTACCTCAGTGACATACCACTGAGGTTCGTAGAGGGCATCACCTTTCCAGCCGCGGGCTTTGATCCGGTAGATCTGGCCCTTGGTAAACCGCTTGGAATAGTCGCCGGCATCCCGTTCCTTGTCCGTCAGCGGCCAGCTCAGGTAGCATCGACCGGAGATCACCTGTCCGGTCTGGACATCCGCCATGGCGAGGGCATGGGTATGCGCCGCCCAGTAGGTATCCAGAAAGGTTTTGTCCGCGCTGACACCGTCCTGAATCAGTGCCAGTTTTTCCTCATCTTCTGGGGCGTACAGGGCAATAAAGTCCTTGACCGTTCTCTTTTTCATGGCGTTCTCCTTACGCAAATACCTGCTGGTATTTCTCTTTCAGTTCCTTCGGCGCCGACTTGATGACCTTGCTGCCGCCATTTTCAGAGGCCGGGCCCCAGATAGCCCAGAGCAGGCTCTGCCAAGCGATGGCCCGGAATTTCGGGTCTTCGTTTTCTTCCGGCAGGAGATAAGCAGAAAAGCGGCGCTTAACTGTCAGCAGCGCATCCAGGCTTTCCGCATTGGCAATCAGGCTGCGGAATTCCCTGGCAGGCTCCAGCCACTGCATAGACAATGCGCCCCGCACCAATACCCCCAGCGTCCATGGTTGGAAACCAAACTTCCGGATCAAGGCATGAAGGAATTTCTCTTGCAGGGAGGAGTGCTCGTCGTCGCAGAGATCCAGGTACTCCGCCACCAGTGTCGCCCACTGTTCTCCCTCCAGCCCCAGAGCGAACACAGCGAAAGAGCCAGGCATCGCACAGGCTTCATCCGCGAGGTTTTGGTACCATTCATACTCCCGCATAGCCAGCCGTGCATACCGCTCAATATCGGTGTGTAATTTGGGGTGCTGGACAGCACAGGCAAAGAGCTGATTGATTCCCTTCTTGGGCAGGCCGGGAATGGGCAGATAGAGTTTGTCCTTTCCACGGAACTCCACCGAGTAACTGCGGGGGAATTCCTCCTGAGAGAGCACCGCATACAGGTAGTCCAGGATTTCAGCATAGCACTCCTCAGTGGAGTCCCTGGCGGTGATGCGGATGGTGGCAAAGGCATCATTGGCCGTTGCGGTGAAATGCTCCGTCTTACGCCGCTGGATACCCTTTGGCAATTTGCCGCTGCCATTGGTTTTCAGCTGCTTCACCATGTCCGGGCGAAGCTGGGAAACCAGGCCAAGAATGTGTTCGGTTTTGAGGGATTCAAAACTCTGTCCATACACTGTATGGCAGACCGCCACATAGCAGGCAAAGTGCAGCAGCCCTTCGTCCACATCCTCCGCTCGCAATTCCGGCCACACCGTGCAGGGCGGAAACACTGTAAACCCATCTTCCCGCTCTCCCACAAGGAAGTACCGCTCCTGCACCTGCTTTTCTATGTACTTCTCCAACTGATAGCGGATCTCATTCCAGCCCGCCAACCGCCGCAGGGCATCGCAGAAAATAACAGCTTCCTCATAGGGGAATCCCTTCAAAGGCAGTTTGGACAGATACCGATCCAGCAGCTGGCTGGGCAGAAAGGGCGTTCCGCTTTGGTTCCGAACGACCAGCGGGGAGCCGGAATGGTTTTCTTTTGCGGTTCCATCCAACACATCCTGGATGCACTGATCTGCGTGTTTCAGCACTTCGGGGTCCGTATCCGGTTTATGGATCAGGTAATAACGGCCATTTACGCCGTCGCGTTTCGGTAAACTCATAGCAGGCTGCCTCTTTCTTCCGGGTTCTCCGTTATCGGAACAAAAATCTGTGGGTAAAGTTCCTTCAGTTCCTCCGGAGCTGATTCCACCACTTTCTGACCACCCTTGGCGCTGGCTTTGCCCCAGATCACATAGCAGACCGTTTCCCACGCGTATTGCAGCACTTCCTCCGGGCTGGATTCTGTTTCCAGGGTGGGTTCCTCGTCATCATCGTCATCCTCGTCGGAGGAAAAACCGCTTGGAACGATCTCGGACAGGTGGATTTTTGCCTCCAGCAGAGCGTCCAGGCTTTCTGCGTTTGCCATCCACGCGGCATAGTCCTTGGAATACTTCATGTTCTGCATGGACAGCACACCCCGGACAAAAATGGGGACGGTACTGGCGGTAAATCCGAACTGTTTCACATACGCCCGGAGGAATTTTTCCTGTAAGTGGGAGTGCTCATCATCACAGAGATCGAGATAATCCCATACCAGCTGCTGCCACTCTTGCCCCAGCATTCCCAGGGCGAACACGGCAAAACTTCCGGGGAGAGCGCACTGCTCATCGCTGAGATTGGTGTACTGCTCATATTGCCGCATGGCAAGCCGGGCGTACCGTTCCATCAGGGGGTGGAGGCCGGGGTACTGCACGGCACAGGCAAAGAGCTGGTTTACTCCCTTTTTGGGCAGTCCTGTGATGGGAAGATAACTCTTTTCCGGCCCTTTGAACTCCACCGCATAGCTGCGGGGAAAATCCTCCTGTTCCAGAAGCTCACACAGGTAGTTCAGCACTTCATGGCAGCATTCCTCTGTGTTGTCCCTGGCAGTAATACGGATCACGGCAAAGGCATCGTTGGCCGATGCAGTGAAGTGCTCTGTTTTCCTCTTTTGCAGAGAGATCGGCAGCCTGCCGGTTCCATTTTCCCGGAGCTTTTTCACCATATCAGGACGGACTTTCTCTACCAAGCCCAAGAGATAATTGGTTGAAAAATATTCATAGTTCGCTCCATATATCTTATAGCTCACCGCCACATAGCAGGCAAAGCGCAATAGCTCTTCTGAAAGATCCTCCGCACGGATACCCGGTTTTAGGGAATATTCCTGTTCTTTCCAGTAGTCATCTTCACTGCCTGTTCCGACAAAATACTTCTCTTGTAATTCCCGTTTCAGCAGGTTAATCAAATAATAGTCAATTTCACCCCAGCGGCTCTGGCGGCGCAGGTTTTCGCTGAAGGCGATAGCTTTTTCCGCATCCATGGTTTCCGCTCGCTGGGTTTCAATCCATTTTCTCACCAGATCGCACACCTCAAAGGGCGCACCTTGACTGCTGACTACTACCGGCGGCCAGAGAGAATCAAGCCGCGTGATTCTCCCGTCAATGGCATCCTGGATGCACTGGTCAAAGAGCGGTTGCAGTTCCTCCTGTACCTCGGGCTTCATCCAGTAACAGCGCCCGTCCGCACTATTTCGTTTTGGTAAATTCATTTGATGCACTCCTCTCAGGTCTGCTGGTGCTGCATGGATACGATCTGGCAGTCCGGGCAGAACTCCACATAGAGCGTGCCCTCTGCACAGTCAAACACCGTATCCCACTGGATCTGGGCCAGATACTTCATGGGCTTCCCACAGTGGGGACAGGTGGTATATTCCGCATCCTGCACCCAGTTGCCAAAGCCGCCGATGGTGTTTACATCCTCACAGGCGCACCCATAAAACAGGGGAACAGGAGATTTGCCCAGCACAAAGGGATTCTCGGTGAGGGCCTTGTAGTCCTCGGACCGGACATAGCACTTCATCTTCTCCGCCCCGTCAAAGAGCTCGGAGGGAAAGACCTCCACGCCGCCGTCCAAAGTGAAGTGACTGAAGGCGGGGCCTTTCAAAAATCCCACACAGCTGGGGCAGCAGGTGGCGGTCAGGATGCCGTCCAGCCCCAGGAACCTGAGCCGCTCATCCCGTCCGTCCAGCACCAGCATATCCACTATGCGTCCGCCACAGTGGGGGCATGTGTCCTTCCGTGCCCGGCCAATGCGGACGGGAGACTTCTCACCGCTGGTTCCCTTGACCATGGGATAGCAGGTGTCAAAGTTAAGCTGGATTCTCTGGCCCTCCTTGTCGAAGGTCCAGCCGCCAATCTGCGCATAGCTGGACGGGTCCACATAGAGGCCTTTGCGCCAGGGCCGGGGATTCCGCTCCAACTCCAACAATGTCTCCATTGCCTTTTCATCCCCCTGGAAGGCAAGGCAGCACATCAGGTTAGACGCTTCGCTGGAATTTTCCGTGGACAACAGCGCATGGATCAAGCCGTCCCGCACATCCTCTGGGGCGCGATAGTAAAGTTCAGAAGGCCAGAAAACCTCTGCGGCCAGCGCCGCCCGCTGGATCTCCGGAGGGATGGCGTCCCGGCAGCCAAGCAACTGCCAAAAGTCGGTGAATTCCGGGTCTTCCATATCAGCCAGCCGCTGGATGTTCTGGATCAAGTTTCTCTGCTTTTCGGCAATCTGTTCCAGCGTCCAGGCCAGAGCAGCTTGTCGCTCTTGTTCGCACTTGCATTTCCAACATAGTCCCTGATACCCAAGGGGCGTCCCACAGCTGGGGCAGGCGTATTTCAGATTCATATTCTCAGACTCCTTTCAGAAAATAGAAAAAACGCCCTGCGAGACCCTGTCACTTGGACAGGCTGACGCAGGGCATGAAAAGGGCGCAAAGAAGAAGTCACATCCACCCAAAGATGTGATTTTCTCCATAAACAAAATCCATTTTTATATAGAAACAGAGTTATTTTTGACTGATTCGTGTGCATCTCCCAAAAACTTCCGCCTGCATTGCACATCATTGAATGCGTAAAGTGCAAGCCGTTATCATAAATGATGGGGTCAAATCGCTCTTTTCCATCATACATAATTGCATGGAAATTATCAACTAAAACTTATCATTGCCTTTCCATATGAGAAAGAGGCCGAGATCGCGGATTTTGAAAGCTGCATTTTCCCATGTACAAGCAGTGAAAATGTGATATTGTATTCGCACAGAAATAACGGGGACGCTTTTTGAATGGTTTTTCGGTTGGAAATGTGGTCAAAAACGCTTCCTGCCCGTGGCTGAAGGTCATGCAGCGGCCCGGACAGGGAGCGTTTTTTGTATCTCTATGCGGCTGTTCCTGCGTTGTAGGTCAGTCAGAAAAAATGTGTAGATGATTCCTGTTGTCTGCAACGCAGGATTTGCAGGTCTATAAACAGGGGGAGAAGACTCCCAGGGATGCCATAAAAGGCTCGGAAGACAAATTTCTTATACAAAATCGAAAGATGAAACCGAATGTGTCACCAATTGCCTCTGGTCCAAGTGATGATATGCTCTGCCGTCTCCTCAATTCCCATCACAGAACTGTTGATGCAGAAATCATAATTCTCCGGAACCCCCCAATTTCTGCCGGTATAGGTGTCATAGTATTTTTTTCGCTGTTTATCAATTTTTCTGATGGTGTCCTCCGCTTCTTTTGGCCCGAGGCCCTCGATCTCCATCCGGCGTCTGATACGATCCCCGAAGGGAGCGCAGATGAACAGGCTGATCACCGGGATGCCGGCAGATTTGAGGATGGCATCGGCACACCGCCCCACAATAATGCAGGGATCTTTCTGGGCAAGTTCCAAGATCACCTGGCTCTGCATCTCAAACAGGATGTCCTCCGCCGGCTGGCCCTTCCGCACCTGAGGTCCGCCCTCATAGACGCCGGTAAAGAGCCAGGGATTGGGTGCTTTTTCCTCTCTGCCCGCAAACAGTTCCTCCCGCAGTTCCGCTTTCTGTGCGGCCAGAGTGATCAGTTCCCGGTCATAGCACCTGATGTTCAGTTTCTCTGCCAGCCGTTTTCCAATCTCCCGGCCGCCGCTGCCGAACTGACGGCCCAAAGCAATGATCGGCATCTTCATGTTACGAATCCTCCTTACAAATCTGCTCCGCGGCCGGGCGCGGTTCCGTCATCCGCAGGGTAGCGCCGCGAACATGATCTTTCAAAAGCTGGTCGGTAAACCGGATCAGCTCTTCAGGGGTTCCCTGGATCTCGCCCAGCAGCCACTCCTCGATCATGCTTGCCAGCGCCCCCACATAAAATTTCGTCAGCAAATCAACTTCGTCATCGGATGCGTGGTAGTTCAGTGCTATGACGATCCGCTGGATCGTACTCTGTATGATAGCGTGAATATCTGTCTGAAAAAAGCGTTTCAGATGTTCCCGGCTCAAGGAGTGCAGGGCGCACAGGCAGACCGTCCGGTTTTCCTGAAGATACTGAAAGAGTTGGAGCAGGCCGTCCTGCCACAGCATCACACCCTCATGCTCCCGCAGCAGTGCCACAGCCTCCTGGTCGAACATCCAGTGCACTGCATCGTAGATATCCTCAAAGTGGTAGTAAAAATGCTGCCGAGCCATGCCGCAGGACTGCATGATCTCCGCGATGGTAATTTTATTCAGAGGCTTTTGTGCCATCAAAGTTTTCAGTGCGGCGCAGATCTCCCGCTTGGCCGCCTCGCTGGCTTCGTATGTTCGCTGTCTCATCCCAACGACCACAGACCTTTCCTCGAATTCTTGATTTTATTTTAGCACAGATCCCAGGACTTATCATAGATGCAGATTAGGAGCAAGTGTCAGAAATCTGACATTTGCCCCTGTTCTGCATCTTGTTTTCCACCAAGAGATTTTTTATGCTGAAAGAAACCAAACCGGAAGGAGCGCGGCGCGATGACAGAGCAGTATCAAGTCACCATACAGGGTCAACTGGGTCCGCGGGAGGGAGTTCTGACCCTCAGTTATCAGGAGAGCTACATTACCGGATCACTGGATCTGGTGGGCTATGTCAACAAGGTGCAGGGCGTGCGGGCAGCGGATGGGACGCTCCATCTCTTTCATCCCATCCAAACGGTGGTGAGCACCATTCCCTGTGAGACCGTTTTAAAACTGCAGGCAGGGAGCCTGTGCGGAACATCTACCTCAAAATCCGCCCAGATGCGGTGGGAAGGCGCACTTCTCCATCAAGGACCCCGGGAGGCGTCGGAACTGTGAGCAAGGGAACGGAAAAGTCATCCTTTTTTGAGAAACTGGCCACAGTCATCGTCGACAAAAGAAACCTGATCTTTTTTCTTTATGCCTGTGCCCTGATCTTCTGCCTGTTTTCCCGAAACTGGGTCAGCGTGTGCAACGACATTACAGAGTATCTGCCGGAGACCACGGAGACCCGCCAGGGACTGACCCTCATGGAGGAGGAGTTTACCACCTTCGGCACCGCCCGGGTCATGGTCTCCCATGTGACCTATGAGATCGCGGAGGAACTGGCGGAGCAGATGGAGCAGATCGAGGGCGTCACCTCGGCCACCTTCGGGAGCAGCACCGTCGGCGCGGACACAGGAGGTGACGGTGAGCCGGAGACACCGGAGGACATCACGGAGTATTTCAAGGGGGCTGACGCCCTGATCTCCGTGACCTTTGACGGCGAGGAGGAGGACGAGATCAGCCTCGCCGCCCTGGCTGCCATCCGGGAACTGCTGGAGCCCTACGACTATTACATTGACAGTGCTGTAGGCAACTCACAGGCGGATTCTCTGGCCAGCGAGATGGGGACCATTCTAGCGGTGGCGGCGGTGATCATCGTGCTGGTGCTGCTGCTCACCTCCCGCTCCTATGCGGAGATCCCGGTACTGCTCATCACCTTTATCGTAGCGGCCCTGCTGAATCTGGGCACCAATTTTATTTTCGGGGAGATCTCCTTCGTCTCCAACTCTGTGACCGTGGTTTTGCAGCTGGCGCTGGCCATCGACTACGCCATCATCATGCTCCACCGCTTTCTGGAGGAGCGGGAGTACGCCGAGGACCGGGAGGCCTGTATCGCAGCGGTGAGCGCCGCCATTCCCTCCATCTCTGCCAGCAGCCTTACCACCATTTCGGGTCTGGCCGCTATGATGTTCATGCAGTTCCGGATAGGCTTTGACATGGGCATTATCCTCATCAAGGCCATTCTGTTCAGCATGCTCTCGGTCTTTACCCTGATGCCGGGCCTGCTGATGCTTTTTTCCAAGGCCATGGCAAAAACCCAGCACCGCAGTTTTGTCCCAAAGATCGACCGCTGGGGCAAGTTTACCCTGAAACTGCGCTATGTAGGCGTGCCCTTGTTCGCAGCGGCCATTGTGGCGGGCTTTCTGATGTCCAATCAGTGCCCCTATGTCTACGGCTACAGTCAGATCCAGACCGCCCGACAAAATGAGACCCAGATCGCCGAGAAGAAGGTCAACGAGACCTTCGGCACTCAGAACGTAATGGCGCTGATCGTGCCAAAGGGCGACTATATCAGTGAAAAGGCCCTGCTGGAGCGGCTGGAGACCTATGACCAGGTGGACTACGCCATGGGCCTTTCCAATGTGGAGGTCATGGACGGCTATATGCTCACGGACGCCCTGACGCCCCGGCAGTTTGCCGAGATGACGGATCTGGACTACGAGCTGGTATGTCTTGTTTATGCCGCCTATGCAGCGGAGGGCGAAGAGTACGGAAGGATCGTGGGCGGCCTGGATGACTATACAGTTCCGCTGATGGATATGTTTTTCTTTGCCTATGACAAGGTGGAGGAGGGCTATGTAGATCTGGACGAGGAGGAACAGGCGGATCTGGATGCTCTCTATGAACAGCTTTCTGACGCCCGAGAGCAGCTGCTGGGAGAGGACTACACCCGGATGCTGGTCAGTCTGGATCTGCCAGAGGAGGGGGAGGAGACTTTTGCTTTCCTCCAGACCATCCATGACGAAGCGGAGAGATACTATGACGCCGAAAACGTCTATCTGGTTGGGGACTCCACCAGTGACTATGACCTGTCTGTGTCCTTTGCCAGAGACAATGTGATGATCAGCGTGCTGTCGGTGGCCTTTGTCATTATCGTCCTGCTGTTCACATTCCAGTCGGTGGGCCTGCCCCTCCTGCTGATCCTGGTGATCCAGGGCAGCATTTGGATCAGCTTCTCCTTCCCCGGCGTGACCCAGCAGCCCATCTTCTTCATGAGCTATCTGGTGGTGACCTCCATCCAGATGGGGGCCAACATCGATTACGCCATTGTGATCTCCTCCTGGTACAACGAACTGAAGGAGAAGATGCCGCGGTCAGAGGCTATCGTCCAGGCGCTGGACCTGTCCTTCCCAACGGTGTTGACCTCGGGGAGCATCCTATCTGCCGCCGGGTTCCTGATCTCCCAGATTACTACGGAGCCAGCCATTGTGGGCATCGGCGAGTGCCTGTGCCGGGGAACGCTGATTTCCATGTTTTTAGTCATGTTTATCCTGCCCCAGATCCTGTACGTGGGAGACAAGATCGTGGAAAAGACCCGCTTCAACATCAAAGTTCCGGAGGTCAGCCACAGCGCCAGCGGCACCGTCTATGTAAATGGCCGGGTCCGGGGCCGGGTGTCCGGTGTGGTGGACGCCCACATCCAAGGCGTGATCTACGGAGACGTCTCCGGGATGCTGGAGACTGGAAGTTACCAGACCAAGGAGGTTCCAAAAGCAGATGAAACGGAAAAGCAGTAAATTCTTGAGTCTCCTGCTGGCGGCGGTCTTGCTCCTCTCCCTTATCGCTCCCGCTGCTCTGGCCGCTGGGACCGCCGATACCATTTATCTCCGCACGGCAGAGGATCTGGCGGGGTTCTCCCGGAACTGCACCCTGGACAGCTGGTCTCAGGGGAAAACCGTCTATCTGGAGGCGGACATTGATCTGACCGGCGTGGACTTTGCCCCCATCCCTACCTTCGGCGGCACCTTTGAGGGACAGGGACACACCATCTCCGGCCTGTCCATCACCGGCAGCGGCAATGTGCGGGGACTGTTTCGGTACATACAGCCCACCGGCTCTGTGCGGGATCTCCACGTCTCGGGCAGCATCTCTCCCGCTGACCGCAAAAACGTTCTGGGCGGCCTGGCAGGGAAGAACCAGGGGACCATCACGATGTGTTCGTTTTCCGGGACGGTAAGCGGATTGGACAGTATTGGCGGGATCGCAGGCATCAACGAAGCTCAGGGGGAGATCATCAACTGTGCTTTCTCCGGCTCTGTTACCGGGGAGCACTATGTGGGCGGCATTGCCGGACAGAACTACGGTTCTATTATCCAGTGTGAAAACAGCGGCAGCATCAACACCACAGAGGTGGACACGGAACTGGATCTGGACGCTTTGAATCGTGAGCAGCTCAATGCTGCGGAGAATGTACCTGTGTGTACTGACATTGGCGGCATCGCCGGGTTTTCCTCAGGCATCCTGCAAAGCTGCGTCAACACCGGGGCGGTGGGGTATGCCCATGAGGGGTATAACATTGGCGGCATCGTAGGGCAGCAGTCCGGATATCTGAACGGCTGCACCAATTCCGGGATGATTTTGGGCCGGAAGGATGTGGGCGGCATTACCGGACAGTTGGTGCCGGAGGTGCGTCTGCTCTACACTGAGAGCCAGGTTGGCGACCTGTTGGATGAACTGGACGTGCTGCGAGACCTGATCGGCTGGACCAATGATGATGCCCGCAGCGCCTCCAACGAGATCTCTGAGCGGATGCAGGCTATTTCCGACCGGGCGGGGGAGGTCCAGGGGGCTATCAGTGACTTGGCAGATCTCACCACAGACTGGGCCAATGAAAACATTGATGCGGTCAACAGCATGTCTGCCCGGATCTCCTGGCTCACGGATAAACTGTCTCCCATTATGGAGGATGCCACAGACGCGCTGGATCTGATGGAGAAGTTGGCTGGTCAGATGAATGATGTGATGGACGAGGCGCAGGAGGCCGGCGATCTGGCCCCCGATGCAGCGGACCGGTTTGAGGAGGTTATGGACGATCTGAGGGTCGCTGCCCGGCATGGCCGGGACTCGGCAGACCACCTAAAAGCGGCTATGGCGCACCTGCGGAATGTACTGGGGAATCCGGATACGGACACAACTCTGGAGGAAATACAGACGGCAGTTTCTGAACTGTCCAAGGATCTCTCGGATATTGACAGCTGTTTTGTACAAATATGGGAAATTTTACAGGGTGCAGATGGTGTGCTTCAGGGGAGGCCGGAATGGGCAGCTCTTCTGGAAAAGCTGGGGGCGTTTCAGTCTGCCTGTGCCGCTCTGCCAAACTGCTTGGACCAGGTCAACGATGCGCTTGCTCAGGTGATCGGGTCGGAGACCGCTGCCCCGGAAGCATTGGCGCAGTTGAAAAGTGCTGCAGAGGATCTACTGGCCGCCGGACAGGCGTTTGGGCAGGCGGGTGCGGAACTGGCCAAGGCGCTGATGAATGTCGCCCCTGGACAGGGGCCGGATTTGACAGCCGCTTACCAAAAATTACAGGATGCGTCCCAACAGCTTACAGACACACAGGAGGAAGTAGAAAACATTCTGAAAGATTTAGGCGCGTCTGAAGCCGAGCGGGATCTGCAGGTGAAATTGGACGAACTGAATGCTGCCATCGCCGCCGCAGAGCTGGCCGCCGCAGAGGCGGAGGATGCCCTCGCAGCATTGGCCGGGATCGAATCTGCCCAGACTGTCGTTGAGACACTCCAGGTCGAACTGGCGGCCATCCGCACCAGCCTGGAGCGCGCAAAGCTATCTGCACAGGAGATCGCCGCAGCCGCGGAAAAATTGGTGATGCCTTCCATCAATATCGAGGAATTGGAGGCCGCCAAACAGGAGATACAGGCCGCCAGGGATAGTTTATCCTCCGCACTGCGCGCATTGGCCCGCAGCGTGGACAGCGGCGGGAGTGCCGTCCGCAAACTGCGGGAATTGCTGGAGAAGGCCGGGGATGCCATAGATGAACTGAGGGATGCCGGAGATACCATGGAGGAACTGTCTTCTCTGACTTCAGACATCATGGAAGACCTTTCCCATGTGCTGCAAGAACTATCTGAGATGCCCACCATCACCATCCGTCCCATCAGCAGCGAGATCAAGGAACAGGGGGATGCTCTGGACAGTATTTTTACTGACCTGATCGACAGCGGAGATGCTCTTCGGGAGTCCATGTCCAGCAATACGGACATTTTGCTGGACGATCTGGACGCCATCAACCGGCAGTTCGGTGTCATTACCGACCTGATGCGGGATATTCTGGATGGTTCTGATGAGAAATTTGAGGATCGGTTTGAGGATGTGTCGGACGAAGCGCCTGAAACTACAGATACGGGCTATCTCTCTGACGCCAGGAATGACGGAATGGTGGAGGGCGATGTTAATGTGGCCGGGATCGTGGGTTCTATGGCTATTGAATACGACTTTGACCCGGAGGACGATTTGATCCAGGAAGGCGACCGCTCTCTGGACTTCCGATATCAGACCAAGGCAGTTGTCGCATCCTGTATCAATACAGGAGCAATCACCGGAAAGCAGGACTACGCCGGCGGTATTGTCGGTCTGATGGACCTGGGACGGGTTAGAAACTGCGAGAATTACGGCGCTGTATCCAGCAGCAACGGCGACTATGTGGGAGGTATTGCCGGCGCCTCCTGGGGCAGCGTCCGGGACAGCTGGAGCAAGTGCCACCTGTCTGGCAGGGACTATGTGGGCGGTGCGGCTGGATTAGGGGCTACCCTGATAAATTGTCATACCCTGGTGACCATCGATGAGGGCTCTGCTTATCTGGGGGCGGTAGCGGGAGATGTGGACAGCGACGGCACCGTATCCGGCAACACCTTTACCAGCGAGAACCTGGGCGCTCTGGACGGTATCAGCTATGCCGGGAAGGCGGAGCCAGTGGATTTCGATTCTCTGTGCAGCACGGAGGGCGTGCCGGAGCTGTTTTCTCAGCTGGAGCTGACCTTCGTGGCCGATGGCATCACCGTAGCCGTGGTCCCCTTCCAGTATGGGGAAGGGATCGAATCCCTGCCGGAGATTCCGGCGAAAAAGGGGTACTCCGCCGCCTGGCCGGATCTGGACTATACCCATCTGAATGCCAGTCAAACCTTGGAAGCGGAATATACTCCCTATACCTCCGCCCTTTCGGACGGTGGGGAACTGCCGGAGATCCTTGTGGACGGTAGTTTCAGCAGCCGGGCAGAAGTCTCACACACGATTGAGAATGTGACCTGGAGCGATCGCCAGGGAAAGACGCACACCGGCACTGCCTATACCGTCACAGTGGACGACCCGGATTTAGAGCAGGTGTCCTATACGGTTCACTGCCGCCTGCCGGACTCTGGAAAACACTATGCGCTATGGGTACAGGAGGAAAGCGGCTGGTCAGAAGCGGATTTTGAGATCGACGGACAGTATCTGCTGCTCACCAGTCAGACGGAGGAGATCACTTTCTGTATTACAGAGCGGTCCAGCAGCCTTCTTGTCTGGCTCGCGGCCGGAACAGGTTGCCTGTTGCTTCTGGCTGCCGTATTCTGTGTGCTGCGTCACATTCAAAAAAAGAAGCATTGAACCCCATGTATGGTCGGCAAGCTCACAGGTGAAGTAGTTACAAAAGAAGAACTCTATGAAGCTGCTTGGGCAACGGACTGCGGACTGTCCATGAGCAAGTATGCCGAGGCTTACCAGATCAACCGAAGCAGCGCAGACTGCCTGCAAAGGAAGTTCCTCACTGCCCTGGCCCGTGTCCTGTTCCCGGAGATACAAGCCTTTTTCGAGAGCGAGGAGGGGCAAAGGGAATTTGCTGAGTGGAAAGCACAACAGGGAAAGTCTAAGGGATAAAGGAGGCGGGAGTGTTTTATACACTCCCGCCTCCTTTATCCCTCTAAAATACCAACGTGATTTCTTCTGTAAATAAAAGCCAGTGTTAAACAAGCGAGAGTATATCCAATGATGGCAATTAAAGATGCCTCTATACCAAATCCTGCTCCAGTTAACAAGATGTTGTCTGATGGTATAATGAGTTGAAAAATAGGTTCGCCATAAGCACCCTCCGATGTTGTAATGTGCAGAATGTCCGTTACTATCGCAAAGTTCCATACTGTATGCATAAGAATATTGTTACCAATGGAATTTCCTGCATAGGAGGCAAGCGAAAACATAGTGCCTACCAAAGTACCGCTGATGATTAAAAGAAAGACACCTCCGATTGTAAAAGTTTCCATTGATGGGAGATGTGCAAAACTGAACAAAACGGATGGGACAAGCACAGCGATGTACTTATTCCATTTACTTTCGAGCAGTCTCATAATGAAACCACGGAATAGTATTTCTTCCAATATCCCCGCTTTCAAAGCAATAAGAATAGATGAAATAATAATTAAGAAGATGTCACCAGTGGAAAAAACATTTACTTGTGCCCGTCCAATGATTAGAAAGATAGTAACTACAAAAGCAGGTAACAAAACAGATAAACTAACTCCCCACCATTTAACGGAAAATGAAATCCCGAAGTCTTCCATTTTTAGATGGAGAACTTTTGTTGTATAGAGCCAAAAGAAAATTAGTGTCAGCAACAGATAGCCCGGCATTCTGATAATAGGGTACAACTCACGGACTGGAAGATCTATGGTAGAAAATAGGAAATCAAAAATTAGACTTCCCAATAAATCACCGGCCAAAAACAGCAAAAAATATACAATAATTACGGAAATTGTCTTTGGTGTTGAAAACTTATAATTCATTCTGGTTTCACAATCCTCCCAATAAAATGGTCTTGTAGAGAGATGTTAAATGTTATTATAGCATGGGAAATAAAACATACAAGGACAGGGCTCTCCCTGCCCTTGTATGTTTTAACTAACATTTCGATAGAAATGATAAATCCGGTCACATTACCCACTTGGACAATGTAGTTCAGATTATCATTGTTTGGCCCGAGTGGGGAGACTCGAACGCACGACATCCAGCTCCCAAATGTGTGTCGTAACCTTCAACCGGTACTCTACCGCCCTCTTTGGCCCTTTCCTCTGCTTGGGCAGTTCCTCTTTAGAACTCTTTTGCCCTGCTTGTTTCAAGAAACCCCTTTCGTCTTTTGGGATTTGTGTGGGATTGGATTCTGTGTATTAAAAGATGTTCCGCCCGGTTTAATGGGGGCGATGACAGGCCAATCACCTCAGAACAGAGGCGCAGAAACTGCGCCGCATAAACAAAAAATAAGGCCCGTCCCACCGGCAGTCTGAGCGCAGCTCGTCTCCACGCAAATCAACGGCTGTCTCCCCAAAGTTATTTCATTCTACCATGCCGCCGTACAAAAGACAATAAAAGCATATACGGGGCAATAAAGTAGTGGCTATTTCCCTCTTTCTGTGGTATTGTTCGGTTGCCGAAAGGAGGCGACAATATGCAGAAAGAAACGGACTTCACGGTAGGCCGGTGGTGCAACCGCTGGTTCTGCGAGAACCGGGGCAGATGGAGCGGCAGCACCGTGGGCGGATACCGCAACCTGATCTACCGCCACATTCTCCCCGGAATCGGGGGTATCCCGCTGGTGGAACTGTCAGAATGCACCGTCACCAGCTTCTATGACAGCCTGCGGAGCCAGGGACTCAGCGCCAGAAGCGTCTGGTGCATTCATCTGCTCCTGCGGCGCTGTGTGGATGAAGCGGCCCGCGATCAGCGCATTCCATACAACCCGGTGCGACTCTGCCAGGAGCCACAAGCAGAAGAGTATGAAACAGCTCCCTTACGCCTGGGGCAGCTCCAGCGGTATCTGAACGCTGCGGAACAACTGGGCGCACTCCCTCTCATCTACACAGGACTCTCCAGCGGCCTGTGGCAATGTGAACTCATCACCTTGTCGTGGGCCGATTTTCATATCCGCTGCCGGTACATCCTCAAGGGGCAGCGCCTGCTGACCCTTAACAGCAAGGCGGAGCATCTCCTGGAGCAGATACCGGAAACCGGCCGCTATGTGTTCCTCAACCCCAAGACCGGAGCGCCGTATCAGCTCCACGAGTTCTACTACCTCCACAAGCGGATACTCAAACAGGCGGGGTTGCCGTGGGCGGCCTTCCGGAACCTGCAACACCAATGCGGGGAGGTGGGGATATGACGCTGAGAGAGTATATCCTCCGCTGGCAGGAGGTCTATGACAAGAACCAGAGCAGGCCGACTACCTACGCGGCCCACGGTTACATCTTTAAGAACCATATCCTCCCTGGCCTGGGGGAGATCCCACTCTCTGAATTGACCGTGGAGCAGGTGGGAGATTTCCTGGAGGAGCGCAGGCACTTTGGCGGTCATCGCCCGGAAAGTCCCGAATACCCAGGACTGGGCGAACACACTATGCGGCACATCCTCCGGCTGCTCCAGCAATGTCTGGATCAGGCGATCCGAGATGGGCTGATAGCGGACAACCCCGCCCGTAGGTTTCACTATCCAAAGCCCAAGAAGGTCAGCGCCAATGTACTGACGGCATCAGAAGTGGAGGACTATCTGGACGCGGCAGAGCGGCTGGGTCACCTCCCCATGTTCCTGCTGGCGCTGACGGCGGGACTTCGGCAATGCGAACTGATTGCTCTGAAATGGAGCGACCTGGATGTAAAAGAGCGGACACTGACCATTACGGAGAATCGCTCGGTGGAGCGACGGGAGCTGGTGGAGTATGAAGACGGCACCAGGATCGTCAGTCTGACCCAGGAAGCGGTTGAACTCCTGCGCCTGGAACACGCCAAACATCCGGGAAGCCCTCTCATGTTCATGCACCCGGCCACCCAGAGGCCCTATTTACCCCAGATGGTGCGCCGTCTGCACAATGAGGTCATCAAAGAGGCCGGGCTGGATCACATCAGGTTTGCGGATCTCCGGCACACCTGTGCCGTCCTGTCCCTGCAAAACGGAATGGACACAAAAGAGGTTTCTCAAATGCTGGGCCACTTCAGGATCGCAATGACGCGACAGAACTATGCACCATACCTGGCCCATACTGCCGCCAAAAGCGAAAGCAAGCCCAATGAAGCATCCACGGAAGATCTTAGGGAAGCGGCAAATATTCTGTATAATCTTCTGAGATTCTGATGGATATTCTGCGGAAGGTGTGGTATATGTTTGGGTCACAAGGAGATGATGACGATGGAAAACAAACTGCTCAAAGAGCTGTATGATTACTTTTATGTCCGCCCGGAGCTTGACGAACAGGAGAACGAAGTGGAGGAGTGCCATAAGGCGTTGATTGCAGCTCTGGAAAAGCCGGAGCGAAAACTGGTGCTGCGCATCATCGATGCCCAGGATTCTATTAGAGAACAGACATCCCTCGACAGCTTTGTGGCTGGCTTTGAACTGGCATGGAGGCTCTCAATCGAACTGCACAACGATGAAAACGAGCGCTCATTCTCCTGTCGGACCAGGAGAACGGGCGCTCATTGTGTATGGGAAGACGAAATATAAAATGAGCCTGGGCAGCTCTCGAAAAGCTGCCCAGGCATTCTGCTTGTAGGCTTGGTTCAGCGTTCCCACAGAAGGACCGCATCCACCACGGCCTGCTCAAATTCGGCCTGCGCCAGACCGGGGAGTTTCAGATAATCTCCCACCAAATAGTAGACCGCATCCACCTGCCGATCTACCTGATAGGTGGCTGTCTCAAAGTCGGTCAGCAGCCCGTTACCGATGCACAAATGTCCCTCACGGTTCGGCATCACATCCGAGCGAAGGGTACGGTCAAAATAGAGGAAAACAGCATTCCGTCCGTCCATCTCCCGGCTGAAGCCGTGGAAAGAATCGTAGCTCCCGCCGTGATAGTAGAGGTCAATTACCTCATCCACCGCAAGCTCTGCCGTCACCAGACCGTCCGTATAGGCCACCGGCTGCGGGACATCAGCTGCCCCCGCCAAAACAATGGAGAAGATCAGCATGATCGCCACCGCAAACACAACCGCCCGCCGGCGCCCACGGGAAAACTTCTTCTTCACTTCCTGAAGAACACGGGCTTCCGTTTCCGACTCCTGAGAGAGCGAGGGGACAGGAGCCTCCTCCTTCATTTCCGCCAAACAGGCGCGGCATTCCTGGCATTGTGCCACATGGGCTTCGATCTCCTGCTTGCTGGCCTCGCTGCACAGCCCGTCGCAGTACAGGGGCAGCAGGTCGCGGATGATATCACATTTCATCATAACCCCTCCTTGATTTTCTGTTTCGCACGATAATAAGTCACTCTGGCCCAGTTTTCAGATTTGCCGAACAATTCGCCGATCTGTGTATAAGGTAGTTCCGCAAAGACCCGCAGGGTAAACACCTCCCGGTATGGCTCTGGCAGAGCATGGAGCCGCTGATGGATCTGGCGGGCATTTTCCTGGATGAGCAAATCCTCTTCTACATTCTGAGGGGAGGTCATCTGCTCCAGAGCCTCATCTCCCGCCTGCCGCTTTGCCTTTCTCAAGTAGGAGAGCCAACAGTTCTTCCCAATTTGGCACAACCATACGGACAGCCGGCATTTTCCTTGAAAGGAGGCGCTGTGTTCAATGGCGCGGCAGAAGGTCTCCTGAGTCAATTCTTCCGCCAACGCTTGGTTCCCACAGAGTCCTGCCAGATAGCGGTACACCACTTGGAACTGCTCCTTGTACAACTGATCGAAATCCATCCACATCACCTCGCTTTCTGCCTATATGACGCACATCGGTACGAGTTGTTACAAAATTAATGCTGCCTTTTATTTTCTGGCGAGAACAACTTTGCCGCTTGTTTTTGAAAGAGTGAGCGATCAAGCAAGCTGTGCGATGAGCACAGACAGTCGGTTGCTGAACATCCGACCTACAGTCACGGCACTTGCCGCCAGCTTCGCCCTGTGGGCCACTGTATGGGTCCGAAGCTGCGGCGGTCAAAGAGATACCCGTACAGGTCCAACAGCCGCAACAACTACTTTTCAAAGGCTCAACTATATCATTTTCGTTAAAATGATATAGTTGAACCTTGACACGAACAAGATTACTTGATATAGTTTAATTATATCATTATGAGAAAAATGATAAAATTGACCTAAAGTGGGGTACAGAATGCGCACCTACGATTTTGCCAAAAACTATGAAAAGCTGCTTGTCCCGGATATCGTGGCCCTGCTGACTCAGATTCATGAATACAAGGGAGAACAGGCTCTGTTTATCGAGGCCAAGGCCGATACCCTGACCAAACTGGTGGAGATCGCCAAGATCCAGAGCACCGAGGCCTCCAACAAAATCGAGGGCATTTATACCTCGGACGAGCGCCTGAAAAAGCTGGTGCAGGACAAGACCACCCCCCGCACCCGGAACGAGCAGGAGATCGCTGGCTACCGCGATGTGCTGGCCACCATCCATGAGAGCTTTGACTATATCCCACCCAAAGCCTCTATGATCCTGCAGCTCCACCGAGATCTCTATAAATTCAGCGGCGCGTCCTACGGCGGGCACTATAAAACAGCGGACAATGTAATCGCCGAGACGGATACTCAGGGAAATAAAAGCATTCGTTTTCAACCCCTTCCGGCCTGGGAGACGCCGGAGGCGGTGGACAGCCTCTGCCGAGCCTACGAGGAGGCTGTGGGGAAGGGTGACATGGATCCGCTGCTGCTGATTCCCATGTTCATTCTGGACTTCCTCTGTATTCATCCCTTTAACGATGGTAACGTCCGTATGAGCCGCCTGCTGACCCTGCTGTTGCTCTACCGGGCAGGCTATATCGTGGGCAAATATATCAGTATTGAAAAACTCATTGAGGAGAGCAAGGAAACCTATTATGAGACCTTCCAGCAGAGCTCCCAAGGATGGCACGAGGGAACCAGCGACTATGCCCCCTTTGTGCGCTATACCCTGGGCGTAGTGGCGGCGGCCTACCGGGACTTTTCCGCCCGTGTGCAGGTTCTGGCCGTCAGTGGCATAAGTAAGCCGGACCGTATCCGGGAGATCATCAAGGGTACCCTGGGGAAGGTTACCAAGGCGGAGATCATCCAGCAGTGCCCCGATATTAGTAAAATCACGATACAGCGCACTCTGGCCGACCTGCAGAAGAGCGGGGAAATTCTGAAACTCAGCGGCGGGCGCTATACCGCCTATATTTGGAACAGTGAGAAATTATAAAATATGCAGAGGAGATGAGCATATGCCCAATGGCGGATACATCAGAAAATACAAGGAAGAACGGCCGGTTGTTGCGATCTGTTATGATTTTGATAAGACACTTTCGCCGGACGATATGCAGGCGCAGGGGTTTATTCAGGCTGTTGGGTATGAGATTTCTAAATTCTGGCAAGAGTCCAATGGTTTGGCTGGTAGTAACGATATGGACCAGAACCTGGCATATATGTTCAAGATGATGGAGACGGCAGAAGGTCGTGTCCTATTCACGAAGAAAGCACTGCTGGAGTACGGCACCAAGGTCCGTTTGTTTTCGGGTGTAGAGGATTGGTTCCGCCGCATCCGGGAGTACGGAGAAGATCATGGTGTCATAGTGGAGCACTATATCATTTCCTCCGGCTTGAAGGAGATGATCGAGGGAACTGCCATTGCCAATGAATTTGAGAAGATCTATGCAAGCACCTTCTTCTACAGCGAAAAAGGCGTAGCCAAGTGGCCCGCACAGGTGGTCAATTACACCAATAAGACGCAGTTTTTATTTCGGATTGAGAAAGGCGTTTTGGATATCAATGATCCAGGCGTGAATGAGTCGTTTGCTCCGGAGGACATCCGAGTGCCCTTCCGCAATATGATCTACATAGGTGATAGTGACACTGATATCCCCTGTATGAAGTTGGTTACTACCTATGGCGGACACTCGATTGGAGTCTATAATGCAGATACATTGGATAAGACAAAGGTCTACAAGATGATGCGGGAGGGGCGGATCCGATACTTTGCACCTGCTGATTATTCGGAAGGTACCCAATTGGACGAGCTTGTGAAAGCGATCATTGACAGGACTGCGACCAATGAGAGACTGGAAGGAATCCATTTCAGGTGTAAAAAGGAAAATATTGAGGCAGACAAGCAAAACAGCGAAGAAGAACTGGAAAAGACGGATTCGTTGATTTCGTTGGAGAACAGCCGTAGTTTTACAAGGACTCATGAGGTAATCAAGAAGTTGAGCCGATACAATACTTGGTCACCTGCAGAATTGAGCCTGCTGTTCCGAATTGCGGCGAACAACAGCCAGGTACGGTACATCATCCGTGATACTGATGTGAAACTGTTTTACAGCCAACTGTTAGGTAAGGTCAAAAAAGAGACAGAAGAAGTAAAAATTATACGAGAACTGTTGGAGAATGAGGAATAAACTATGCTGAACGGTGAACTGAAAAACAAAATCGACCGCCTCTGGGAGACCTTCTGGACCGGCGGCATTACCAACCCCCTGGATGTGGTGGAGCAGATGACCTATCTCATGTTCATCCACGACCTGGACGCCGCCGACAACCAGCGGGCCAAGGAGAGCGCTATGCTGGGGTTGCCCCACAAGAGCATCTTTTCCGGCGAGGTGCAGGTGGGGGAGCGGACCATTCCGGGCAATCAGCTCAAATGGTCAGTGTTCCACGATTTTCCCGCCGGACAGATGTATTCCGTCATGCAGGAGTGGGTGTTCCCCTTCATCAAGAACCTCCACGCCGACAAGGACAGTGCCTACGCCAAGTATATGGGGGACGCCATTTTCAAGATCCCCACGCCTCTGATGCTGGACAAGATCGTCACCGCCATGGACGAGATCTACGCCCAGGCGGAGCAGCTCCACGACGCCGATGTCCGGGGCGACATCTACGAATACCTCCTGTCCAAAATCGCCACCGCCGGGGTTAACGGCCAGTTCCGCACCCCCCGGCACATCATCCGCATGATGGTGGACATGATGGCCCCCCGGGCGGATGATGTGATCTGCGACCCGGCCTGCGGCACCGGCGGCTTCCTGGTGTCGGCCGGCGAGTATTTGAAGGAGAACAGGAAAGAAGAAATCTTCTTTGACCACCAGAAGAAGGACCACTACATGAACCACATGTTCCATGGCTACGACATGGACCGCACTATGCTGCGCATCGGGGCCATGAACATGATGACCCACGGCATCGACAACCCCTACATTGAGTATCGGGACAGCCTCAGCGACCAGAACATCGACCGGGAGAAGTACACCCTCATTTTGGCCAATCCCCCCTTCAAGGGGAGCCTGGACGCGGACATCGTGTCCGCCGACCTGCTGAAGGTGTGCAAGACCAAGAAAACCGAGCTGCTGTTCCTGGCCCTTTTTCTGAGGATGCTGAAGGTGGGCGGGCGGTGCGCCGTCATCGTGCCCGACGGGGTGCTGTTCGGCTCCTCCAAGGCCCACAAAGACATCCGCAGGGAGATCGTGGAGGGCAACCGGCTGGAGGCGGTGATTTCCATGCCCTCCGGGGTGTTCAAGCCCTACGCCGGGGTATCTACGGCGGTGCTGGTGTTCACCAAAACAGGCCACGGCGGCACGGATGATGTGTGGTTTTACGACATGAAGGCCGATGGCTTCTCTCTGGATGACAAGCGCACCGAGGTAAAGGAGAACGACATCCCCGATATTGTGGCCCGATTCCACAACCGTGAGGGGGAAAAGGCGCGGGAACGCACCGAGCAGTCCTTCCTGGTGCCCAGGGAGGAGATCGCCCAGAACGGCTATGACCTGTCTATCAATAAGTACAAGAAGGTGGAGTATGTCCCCGTGGAGTACCCCTCTACCCAGGAGATTCTGGCCGACCTCAAGGAGCTGGAGATGGAGATCACCAAGGGGCTGGCGGAGCTGGAGGAGATGGTGTGATGGCGAGATTGGGGGATGTTTTTTCGGTCATACGAAATGGCGCATCTATTAAACAAACAGATGGTGCAGGCGGGCTTCCAATTACCAGAATTGAGACAATCTCGAACAGAGAGGTTGATCGAAATAAACTTGGATATGCAGGAATTAAAGGTGCCGATAAGTATCGTGGGTACATTCTTCAAGATGGAGACATTCTAATGTCGCATATCAACAGCGAGAAACATTTGGGAAAAGTAGCTCTTTATAAAAAACAAGGAAATGAAATAATCATTCACGGAATGAACTTGCTAATGCTACGTGCAAATGAAGCTCTTGCCTATCCTCCATTTGCAGCATATTATTTTGAAACTAATATGTTTTTGAACCAGATTCAAAGAATTACAAAGAAATCTGTAAATCAAGCAAGTTTTACCGTTACAGCACTAAAAGAAATTGAGATGCCGCTTCCGCCGCTGGAGGAGCAGCGCCGCATTGCCGCCACACTGGACAAGGTCAGCGGCCTGATCGCCAAGCGCCGGGCGCAGCTGGACAAGCTGGACCTGTTGGTCAAAGCCCGGCTTGTGGAGATGTTTGGCGACCCAGAGACCAATCCAATGAATTGGTTAATTGTAGAAATTGGCTCAGTAATCAAATCAATTGATTCTGGATGGAGTGGAAACGGAAAACAACGAGAGAAAAAAGCGGGTGAAATTGCCGTTTTAAAGGTTAGTGCAGTAACAAAAGGCTATTTTATTCCAGAAGAATGCAAGGTTTTAGATGACCAAGAAAACATAAAAAAATATGTTTCCCCACAAAAAGGTGATCTACTGTTTAGTCGTGCAAATACAAAAGAAATGGTGGGTGCCACAGCAATTATCAGGGAAGATTATCCCGAGTTGATTTTGCCAGATAAGTTATGGAAAATCCGTTTTTCTGATCTAACTAATGTAATTTACATGAAGTATATTCTAAGTAGTCAGACTATTCGAAACAAGTTTTCGGCAGCATCCACAGGGACAAGCGGTTCCATGTATAATGTTTCCATGGAGAAGTTTAAAGCAATTCAAATACCTATGCCAGAAATCAGTATACAAAATCAATTTGCTTCTTTTGCCGAAAGCGTGGAGAAATCAAAATTGACGATTCGGCGGAGCCTTGATAAACTGGAAGCACTGAAAAAAGCCTTGCTGCAGCAATATTTTGGATAGATGAATGGAACGGGAGAATTTTAGAGAGACATGAATGTTACTTTTTTGATTGGTAACGGATTTGATAGAAATCTTGGCTTAGATACTACATATTCTGATTTTATCAAAGTGTACAAGGAATCGGATGCAAACACTCAAGCCTTAAAGAACTTCCGCTCCTTCATTACCGAAAACGAAGAACTATGGTCATCTGCAGAGCTTGCGTTTGGAAAGTATACCGGTGAGTTTGGCGGTGGTGAAGGAGAATGGTTTTCGGAATGTCAAGATGATTTTTGCCAAAATTTAGCGTTATATTTAAAAGAACAAGAGCTGCGTATTGATTATTCGACTAATAAAGATGCAATTTTTAAAGCATTTTCTCATCTGAATAATATAACTTCATCCTTCCCGACCCAAGAACGAGCAGTGTTGGATGGCGTATATAAGAATTGTGTATCTGAAGGAATTAGTTTCAATTTTATTTGCTATAACTATACTCGCACTTTAGACCAATGTCTTGCTGTACTGAAAGAAAAAAATTCTATAATTGGAACGCATAAACACGGTTCTCAAACATTAAACCATACAATTGGACAAATATGCCATGTCCACGGAACTGTTGAAAAGGACATGGTGTTTGGAGTAAATGATGAGTCACAAATCCTTAATGTAAAATTGTTTGATTGTGACGATGGAGATTTATACAAAAGTTTACTTATAAAAAGGCAAGCAAATGCATCCTATCTGGAAAATACTGATGGAAAAGCGAATCAAATGCTAACAAACAGTAAAATAATATATGTTTACGGAATGTCCGTTGGTGACACAGATAATTTGTGGTGGGATCGAATTTGCACATGGTTAGCTGAGGATAATACGCGTCATTTAATTTTACAAAAATATGAGATGCCGCCAAAGGGAGTTTTTCCTCGTCGTTATCAGCGGTTTGAACGCGAACAGCGTCGACAATTTATGGAGCATTCTCAACTTGCCGAAGAGAAAAAGAAACTCATTGAAAACCGTATTCATATAACTGGAGAAAATATCTTTCAAAGCATACATAATATTGCAAATCCTTCTGTTAGGAGAGTGTCAGAAGGGACTGAACAAATTACCGTAGAGGTGTAGATAATCTGTTTTGTATTATAGGTGATGCCATGACCAACTTTGATTTTCTCCTCTCCGACCCCCAATTTACCGTCTTCGGAGAGGTCGCTGTCGCAGCGGAAAAAATCTATACCATCGACCCGGCGGCCTGTGCCCTGAACTGCCGCCGGTGTATGGAGTTTGCTGTCAAATGGATGTACTCCGTGGACGGCGGGTTAGTCATGCCCTACGATGACCGGCTGGCCAGCCTTATGGACACCGAGGACTTTCGGGCCATCGTGGACCGGGATCTGTGGCAGCGTCTCAAGTACATCCGCCAGACAGGCAACGCCGCCGCCCATACCAGCAGGAAGATCGCTCCGGAGCAGGCCCGGCTGTGCCTGGAAAATCTATGGTACTTCATGGACTTTATCGCCTGCTGCTACGGCACGACTTATACGCCCGGAGAATTTGACCCGGCCCTGCTGGAGCAGCAGACCGCCACCCCGGCTCCCGCTCCCGTGCCGGAGGTGGACCTGGCCGCCCTCATGGCGGAAAATGAGGCTCTACGGGCAGAGCTCACCGCCCGTCGGGAGGCCCAGCAGCCCAGCTACACCCCCAAGCCCCTGGACCTGTCCGAGTACGAGACCCGCAAGCTGTACATTGACGCCATGCTCACCGACGCGGGCTGGACGGAAGGGAAGGACTGGCTCAATGAGGTGGAGCTGCCCGGTATGCCCAACAAGAGCGAGGTGGGCTATGCCGACTATGTGCTCTACGATGATGCCCACCGCCCCCTGGCCGTCATCGAGGCCAAGCGCACCTGTGTGGACCCGTCCAAGGGCCGCCAGCAGGCACAGGAGTACGCCAAAATTCTGGAAAAGAAGTATGGCCGCCGCCCGGTGATCTTCCTCACCAACGGCTTTGACACCCGCCTGGACGACGGGGCCTACCCGGAGCGGAAGGTGGCCGCCTTCTACTCCAAGCGGGATCTGGAGAAGCTCTTCAACCTTCGGGACATGCGGACAAGCCTCAAGTACATCCAGGTGGACCACGCCATCGCGGGACGCTACTATCAGGAGGGGGCAATCAAAGCCACCTGTCAGGCTTTGGCCCAGAACCGCCGGAAGGCCCTGCTGGTCATGGCCACCGGCTCCGGTAAGACCCGCACGGTCATCGCCCTGGTGAAGGTGCTCCTTCAGCACGGCTGGGTAAAGAATGTCCTCTTCCTGGCTGACCGCAACTCCTTGGTCACCCAGGCCAAGCGCAGCTTTGTGAACCTGCTGCCCGACCTCTCCGTGACCAACCTGTGCGAGGAGAAAGACAACTACACCGCCCACTGCGTCTTTTCCACCTATCAAACCATGATGAACTGCATCGACTCGGTGGAGGACGGAGAGGGCAAGCTGTTTACCGTAGGCCACTTTGACCTGGTGATCTGCGACGAGGCCCACCGTTCCATCTACAACAAGTACCGGGACATTTTTAACTACTTCGATGCCCCTCTGGTGGGCCTCACCGCCACCCCTAAAGACGAGATCGATAAGAACACCTATGAGGTCTTTGAACTGGAGAGCGGCGTGTCCACCTACGGCTACGAGTTGGCCCAGGCGGTAAAGGACGGTTTCCTGGTGGACTTCCTCACCGTGGAGAGCAAGCTGAAATTCCTGGAGGAGGGCATTTCCTACGCCGACCTATCCGAGGAGGAAAAGGCGGAGTATGAGGCCACTTTTACTGACGAGAACGGGGAGCTGCCCGAGCGGATTGAGTCCTCCGCCCTCAACGAGTGGCTGTTCAACGAGGACACCATCCGTCTGACCCTGAACCTGCTGATGACCAATGGCCTGAAGATCGACTACGGGGAGAAGCTGGGCAAGACCATCATCTTCGCCAAGAACCACCGCCACGCCGAAAAAATTCTGGAGGTCTTCGGCAAAGAGTATCCACACCTGCCCGGCTATGCCAAGGTCATCGACAACTACATGACCTACGCCCAGAGCGCCATCGACGAATTCTCTGACCCGAAAAAGCTGCCCCAGATTGCCATCTCCGTGGACATGCTGGATACCGGCATTGATGTACCCGAGGTGCTGAACCTGGTGTTCTTCAAGAAGGTTATGAGCAAGGCGAAGTTCTGGCAGATGATCGGCCGGGGTACCCGTTTGTGTCCGGGGTTGATAGACGGGGAGGACAAAACCAAGTTCTACATCTTCGACCTGTGCGGCAACTTTGAGTTCTTCCGAATGAACAAGGGCAAGGCCACTGCCAACCAGATGGCCCTGCAAAGTGCCATCTTCTATCTGAAAGCCCAGATCGTCTACAAGCTCCAGGACCTGGCCTATCAGACTGAAGACCTGATTCCATTCCGGGAGAAGCTGGTGGAGGAGATGCTGGCCAAGGTGCAGCAGCTGGACCGGGAGAACTTCGCCGTGCGGCAGCACCTGCGGTATGTGGAGAAGTTCGCCGACCCGGCGAGCTACCAGGCCCTCAGCTATGAGGATACGCTTCATCTGAAAGAGGAAGTGGCCCCCCTGCTCCAGCCGGATATGGACGAGGCCAGCGCCGTGCGGTTCGACGCGCTGATGTACGGGATCGAGCTGGCTTATCTGGTGGGCAAGACCTATAAGAAAGCCCGAAAGGACCTGGTGAAGAAGGTCAGCGGCGTGGCCAGCGTGGCCAACATCCCGGAGATCCGGGCCCAATCGGAACTCATCGAGAAGATCCTGCATACCGACTACCTGGACAACGCCGGGATCAACGAGTTTGAGCACATCCGGGAGTGCCTGCGGAATCTGATGAAGTATCTGCCCCACGACGGCGCGATTTACAACACCAATTTTACGGACGATATCCTCTCCGTGGAGTGGAAGGAGTCGGAGCTGGAGAACGACGACCTGAAAAACTACAAGGCCAAGGCGGAGTTCTATGTGCGCCAGCATCAGGACAAGCCCGCTATCGCCAAGCTGCGCTCAAATGTGCCGCTGACGGCGGAGGATGTAAAGGCGTTGGAGTCCATCCTCTGGAGTGAGGTGGGCACCAGACAAGACTATGAGGCCGAGGTGGGGCAGAAACCTCTGGGGGAGTTCGTCCGGGAGATCGTAGGTATGGATATGAACGCCGCCAAGGAGGCCTTTGCCCAGTACTTAAACGATGTCAATCTGGACAGCCGGCAGATCTACTTCGTCAACCAGATCGTGGAGTATATTGTCCATAATGGAGTCATGAAGGATCTGTCTGTGCTTCAGGAACCGCCCTTCACAGATCGTGGAAGTATCGTGGAGATTTTCACAGATCTGTCCCTGTGGGCTGGGATCAAAAGTGTCATCGACCGGATCAATGCCAACGCCGCGGCATAGATTAAGCCGCAGGAATAAAAAAGAGGGAGAGTCGGTCTTCATTAGCTCAGAGATTCTTGACCTGTTCCTTAGTTAGAACCGCAGGCGTAATAGAATGTGACCCTCAAATTCTACGGGGGAATAAAACAAAGAAAAGCCTCTTCCATTTACAACGGTTCCGTGCTCCGCTGTACTGAGGGCAGGAAGACAAATAGGGGGTGACCAGATGACAGAAAGAAAAATCCGTGCCGGGTACTACCGGCGGTACGATGGCAAGGTGGTCTATGTGGCCTCGCTGGCCACCGACGTCGACACCGGCGAGGAAAGTGTCATCTGGACCACCTATCCCTTCGCAGATGCTCCCAAGTACTACACCTCCAGCAAAAGTCCTTCTGCGCTTTTATCGAGGTGAACGGCGAGCGGAAAGCTAAGTATAAGCGATTGCTCAATATGAAGATCTCAGGGGAAGCCATAGAGCGGCTGGAGGAAGAAGGCTTCCGGGGACCGGTTCGTGGATGGCCTGTCCATTCGCAAGTAGGCAGAAGCCCATCAACTGAACCGTGGCAGCGTGGACTATCAGCAAAAGAAATTCTTCTTTGCCCTGGCTCGTCTGCTGAAAGAACGAGATGAGGCGGAGGGTACATGCCGACTGCGGAAACCAGCACATAAGTAAATAATCCAACCTAAAACGGAGCGCCTGCTACAAAGCAGACGCTCCGTTTTTCTGTCAAATGTATGTCAATAGGATGTGATTTCCCCAATACAAGTAGAGAGGCAACTCGGACACCATCCAAACATTATGTCAAATCTATGTCACACGCAAATGTTCGCGGCTAAAGAAGTAGAGGGAGTTTTGAGAAGGAGATGGTCAACATGAAAGAATCTGTCTACAAGAACTACGGCGAGGCAACGGTGCCGGGCACATCACCGTCCAGTGGGTATGAACTGATGCACGAACCGGATTTCCCGGTACTGCGTGTGGGCAGCTGCATGGTAGTGCCGAAAGAAAAGTACATTCAGTGGATGGAGGAGCATACGGGAGGTGCTATATGAAGTTCCAACAGTGGCCTAAACGAGATCCCGACAAAAACTATTTCAAGGTCCCCAATGAAGTATTTCACATCGGTCTCAGTTACCCGGAGATCTCCATCTACTGCTATCTGCTGAGCATCGAGGACAGAGAAACATACCAGTGCTACCCCAGCTACAAGACCATCGGCAAGGCGCTGGGTATGAGTGAGAACACCGTGAGCAAGTATGTGCGCAGCCTGGAGGAGAAAGGCCTCATCCGCACCGAGCCGACGATGGTGCGGAGCAAAGACGACAGCCCCCTCAACGGAAACCTGATCTACACTATCCGTCCGATCCAGGCGGCAGTCGAATTGTTCTACGAGCGGCACTTCCAGCAGTTGGAGGAGGATGCCGCCCGTCAGAGAGCGGCGGAACGCCTCGCAGAATTGGCCCGTGAAAGCCCCCAGAACGCCCTGTGTGCGCCTTTCGGAGCGGAAGCGAGTCCCAGTGCCGCCCCGGGGGTGGAGGCCCAATTTGGCCCACTTTCGGAGACGCTCCCGGGGACGAAAGAAAAAGCAGGATAAACGACGGGGTCGCAAGCGCCCCCGTCAGAAGCACCTCTGCCCGCAGTGCGGGCAGTTGCGGGGGCTTTTGCGGGGATTGGAAATGGGGTCAAAATCCGGGCCGTGATATCATCTCTGAGGTCACAATCCCCGAAAGCCTACTGCCACAAGGAAAAAACAGAGGTCAACCCCCGGAAAGGAGCCAATATGAGCAAAAAAGAGAAATTCCCCCTCTACCTCTCTCCGGAAAAAAAGGCCATCCTGGAGCGCCGGTATCAGGAGGACGGGAGCCGGAGCATCACCGCCTTCATTGAGCGGGCGGTGGAGCAGGACATAGTGGCCGGTATCCTCGTCGACGAATACCAGTTCAGCAGCGAGGATCTGCGCCGGCGGCGGGCGGAGAGCGTTCAAAATGTGCGGAAAACCAATGGCCGCATCTCGCTGGAGCAGCGGGTGCGTGGAGCCTGGGGGGAGGACGATGAGTGGCAGGATTGATCGTGAAAAGCCCCTATCTCAAGTGCGGTGGCGGCAGTGAGGTTAGCGGCTATCTGAGGTACATCGGCACACGGGAACGGGTGGAGATCCTCCCGGATGACCGCCCGCCCACCTGGAAACAGGAGCAGCTTATCACAAAACTGACCAAGGATTTCCCGGAGGCCAAGGAACTGGGTGAGTATTCCGATTACAAAGGCAAGCCCACCAAGGCTAATGCCTCGGTCTTTATCACCCGAGCACTGGAGGGGAACTGGTCTCAAGTTCAGCAATCAGATGGCTACATGAAGTACATTGCCACCCGGCCTCGAGCGGAGCGGCTTGGTGACCACGGGCTCTTTGGTGATGAGGAGACTGTGAATTTGGAACAGGCCATGCAGGAACTGGACCAGTACAACGGGAATGTGTGGACGCATATCCTCTCCCTGAAGCGTGAGGACGCTGCGCGTCTTGGCTATGACAACGCCAAAGCGTGGCGGAACCTGCTCCGAGCAAATCGCAATGAAGTCGCTGCCGCTATGAACATCCAACCAAATCACTTCCGCTGGTACGCTGCCTTCCACGATGAGGGCAAGCATCCCCATATCCACATGATGGCGTGGTCAACACAGCCGGGAGAAGCGTACCTGACGCGAGACGGCATCCGCAATATCAAATCTACCCTCACCAATCAGATATTCAAACAGGAGATGCTCCACACCTATGAGCAGAAGTCACAGTCGCGAGACGAGCTGGTGCGGGAGGCTCGTCTCGCAATCCGACAGCTCACCCAGGAGATAGTGCAAAGCATCTGTACGGCTCCTGAGATTGAGCAGAAGATGGAGCAACTGGCCGGACAACTGGAAACGGTCAGGGGGAAAAAATCCTATGGCTACCTCCCCAAGTCCGTGAAGAAAACCGTGGACGAGGTAGTGGACAAGCTGGAGGAGCTGCCGGTGGTTCGCGAATGCTACGACCAGTGGTGCAGGCTCCGGGGCGAGGTGGAGGGCTACTACCACGACAAACCCAGAGAACGGAAAAAGCTGTCCCAGGAGAAAGGGTTTCGGCAGATCAAAAACGCTGTCATCCAGGAGGCGGAGCACATCCGTCTGGGTGAGATCTCCTTCGAGGATGATGACTTGGCTGAGCACGACGAGCCGGAACCGGCGCGTCATGAGTCCAATGCCTGCCGGGAACTGTGGCGAATCATTCGGAACGAGGACATTTCTCTGGACTACCGTGACCGGGCGGCGGAGAAGCTGGAGCAGGTGGCGGAGCGCGGCGACGCCCATGCGCAATACCGGATGGGGCAGCTCTACCGGGACGGCCCTCTGCTGATCCCGGACAACCGCAAGGCAAAGCACTGGCTCACCCAGGCGGCAAAACAGGGGTTATCGGAAGCACAGTACTCCCTTGGCAAGCTGCTCCTCTCTGACGATTGGGAGGTGCGGGACCCGGACGAGGGCATCCGCTGGCTGAGACAAGCGGCGGAAAACGGAAGCCACTTTGTTGCTTACCGTCTGGGCAAAGAGTATCTGGAGGGGAACGCTGTCAACAAGGACACCGCCAGAGCGGCGGATTGGTTCACCAAATCGGCGGAGGCGGGAAACCAGTACGCTCAGTACATGCTGGGAAAGCTGTGCCTGACGGGACAGGGGCAGCCACGGGATCAGGCCAAGGCAATGGTGTGGTTCAGCCGCTCCGCCGCCCAGGGAAATCAGTATGCTCAGTTCTTCCTGGAGCAGAGAAACGATCTCCACCCGCCCTCTGTGATGCTGGCGGTCACCCGGCTGCTCTATCACATGAGCCGGATCTTCCAGGACAACTCCGTGCCATCCACCGTCCCGACGGGCTAGCAGGTGGATCGAAAGCTCAGGCGGAAGATCCAGGAGAAGAAGATTGCGATGGGCCACAAGCCGGATGACCATGAGGAGCAGTGGCCTGAAATGACCATGTAAGCGGCGCAGAAAATGAGCCGCAAAACAAAGAATAAAATCCCTTCCACAAGAAGGGTAGAAAGGAATCCAATGAAACGATCCAAGTACAACTCTTTCAATGAACTCCCCCTGATGCTGACCGTGCAGGATGTGGGGGAGTTCATTGAAAGAGTTGTACTTGGATCGTTTCATTG
>OIWN01000532.1_pt1 | contig 35107 bp, 29 predicted proteins | sample 1587591 | NCBI WGS metagenome assembly OIWN01 (sample SAMEA3888901, study PRJEB22519) | human gut metagenome | biome: human gut; feature: human-associated habitat; material: faeces | place: Denmark | collected 2010 | reverse complement strand
TCTGCCGGGCGGCAAGACGGTGGCTGTCCGCTATTTCTTCAAACAGAGTTTTCAAGCTGAAGAGTGTGTTTTTGGAGTACACCTCACCTTCATCCATCCGGTGATATTCCATCAGCGTGTCTACCAGAGCGAGCATATAATCGGACGAATGCAGGATATTGTCTAGATAACCGGCCCTGCAACTACCATCGCTTTCCGAAGACAACTGTTCCGCACAGCCTCTGATAGCTGCCAGCGGAGCACGCAGGTCATGGGCCACCGAGGCCATCAGCTCCTTACGTGAACGGAGCAATTCTCTATTCCGATTGTCGGACTGTTCAAATTCCCTCTCATACCGGAGACGGCGGTTCAAATCCCGGTGGATGAGGATATACAATACAATTGCCAGTAAAGAGACAGACAAAGCCAAGCCGGCTACCACATAGTAGGAGTTATTCCGTTCAAGGACAAAGGTTCTGTAGCGTGCAGTAAAACATTCGTTATTCTCCCGTTCAAATTCAGAGACTATGCTGTTCATCCTTTCGTTCAGTTCCATGCCGCCAACGTATAAGCTGTCCATCTGTGCCTGTATTTGCACTAATCTTTCTGCCTGTTCCAAGGAGATCCTTTTATTCAGAGAGTGGAGCATACATGTTGCCATTCCGATTGAAGGGACAATGAACAAAGAGTAATGCCTACATTCGCCATCTTCCTTCTGGCGCTGACAGGCAAGTTTATTCTCTTTTAATGGAAAAATATCCCAAATTCCCTTCTTAGAACTATCTTTCGTACCGGATTTAAACAAGACCATATTCCTCTTTTGCTGCACAGCTTGTCTCCTAGCAGTCAAAATAATGGAAGGGATACTTTCCTGTACAATATCGCCAATACTCTGCAATTCATTGAAAGTATGCATTGTCTTGGAAAGAAGAATTTCTTTATTCCAAAGAAGAAGACACAATGAGTCAATACGGCTTTTTTGTAAGGGAGTATGGACATACTCCTTTAGGAGTTGCAGACTGTCACAAACTCCATGACACCTACGGCTATATTCCCTTATATCATTATCATCCCATGTAATGACAATCTCCGCATGAGTAGAGAGAAACAACAAGCTAATACAACTCTTTTTTACCAAACGGTATGTTGTTATTAACTCCTTTTCCTTCTTGCGCAATGTGTGTCTCAGCATCTGTTCCTGGCGAAACAGCCAGACAATGAAAGCCAATAGCAAAACTAAAATCGCATAACCCAAAAACATTTTAACCACATAATGGTACTGATTATAAATCCTATTCACCTCAAGAATGCTGTTTTTTATATTCGTATAACACCTGTACAAAAACGCGTAACAAAATTGCTGTGGGTGATCAATACCAATGTTTTCTTTCCTGCTAATTTAACAAGGCGTTCCAATAACAGGTTTTCCGTTTCATTATCCAAGGCAGAGGTAGGTTCATCCAAAAGCAGAATATTTCCTGAGCGTAACAGTGCCCGAGCAATAGCAATACGTTGCACCTGCCCCTCACTTAATCCGGAATTTCGTTCACCGCACAGCGTATCAATGCCTTGAGGCAGTGTATAAACAAAATCTGCCACAGCCGTATGAAGCGCTTCACGAAGTTCTTCATCTGTAGCTGCCGGATTGCCCATCAATAGGTTCTCTTTAATAGTTCCACTGACAAGCATATTATTTTGTGGAACGTAAGAAAGATTGCATCGGGTTGCTGCCGAAGCAGCTATTCCCTGTTCGTTTGAGCTATCATAAAAAAGAACTTTACCACTATCAGGAGAAAAAAGTCCTAACAGCAACTTGAACAAAGTGCTCTTTCCGATTCCGGTCTCACCGACAATCGCTGTAAAGCTTCCTGGTGTGAAATCACAGCTGAAGTTTTCCAATATATACTGTTCCCTATCCGGATAAGAAAAAAACACATGCTCCATCCGAATTCCCACGGAACCGTCCATCAGCCTGTTAGGCAATTCTATGCTCTCTTCAGGAAAGGAATCTATTTCCGCCAGTCGTTCCACTGAAGTCAATGTCTTTGCAAAAGTAGAGAGCTGACGGCTTAATTCATACATGGGATGCTGTATCTGAGCAACCAGTTGCAAAAAGGTAGTCATCATCCCGAACGATACCGTACCAGCCAACAAGCCATAAACTCCCCATACAAAAGCTGTAAGATAACCCACCGAGAATCCTCCCTGCATAACGGTACGTGAAAACATCGTAAAATCTGTGCGACGTATCACCTGTTGCTGTAACTTCGTTTGCAAAGCATACAGCTTTCTTTCCATAGGAAGTATATATCCTAGAATACTTATTAACAGATGGTGCCGCAAACTTTCTTGCAGATGAATTTGTAACTCACTGTCTGTTCGGCGGATATCTGAGGAAAGTTTCCTCATTTTTTTCAAAAAAATCCGGCTTACCACCATTGCTACGGGAGTCAGCCCCACCATAATAAAAGCCAGATATGGCTCCATGGAATACAAGAAAAAGAATGCTCCCAGCAACTGACATATTCCGGATGCTACATACGGCAGTTCCCGGCAAAGCATGCCTGTTACCACCGGCACATCCTGTTCCAATCGGTTAATCAAGTCGGCACTGTGCATCGAGTCGTGTTCATCCAGCTTGCTTCTCATCAGTTTGCCGAACAGATTCGATTCCAACCGATTCCTCATGCCGATTTCCATCCTGCTTTCCAGCCGCCCGTATACCACCGCCAGCACCAACTGCGCCACCAGACATATGACCAGCGCCACTAGATATTCCCCAAGTAACTCTTCCTTTCCGTGGGTGGCCGCATCCACCAACTGTTTGCATACCCATACCATGCTCAACGAAACACTTGCTCTGACTATCCCTACCACACTATTTGCCACAATATCCAAGCGATGACATCTCATCTGATTCCACAGCCACCTCAAACTACTCATCTGTTTCATAATCATCATCATTTTTTATCATCCAAACCATTCAGAAAAAAGCGACAGACCACCAGCAACCACCTGCGAAAAGGCCGCAATCTCATCCATGTCAGTGAGAGGAAACGTTCCATTCGAGAGGAACAGTCCACTTCATGCCCTTTATGGATAATCTTCACTGCCTTGCCCAATACTACATCCCGGCTGCATACTTCCATCTGCGACAGATTTCCATCCCCCATAAGCAGCAAGGTATCCGTACCCATTTCGTAAATTCTGTGCAGCACAAACTCTTTCGTCGCGGTACCTACCAAGACAATATCCCCGATCCGGAAACTGAGGGCGGGACACAGTAACACCTTGTCGCGTGTCGGCATCAGAAACGGACACATGCTTTTTCCTGTTACTCTCAATGTCACAGAGCAGCCCTGCTTCAACAGCCGTACCACTTCATCCATCAGCATTTCACTTTCCATGCTTTCTATCTCCTTTTAAAACACGGAAAGGCCATCGGCTCCGCAAGGGCCGACAGCCTTTTCCTTTTAAATCATGCCTTATTGCATTCAATTTTCCTTTTCCAAATAGAAACGTCCGGAACCGGATGCTACGCTTTTCAGAGTGACCGTCTCATCAAGACCATAAGCCTGACCTGTCTGACTGTCCACCAGTCTCCAACCCTTCCAAGCAGCATTTCGGCTCTCAAAAGAAAGCTGTATATCCCCTACCTGCTTCATATAGAAGCCCAGTGGAATCCGTTCATCCGTTTGCTGATAGTGAATAGAAAGAGCCTTTCCATCCGCTACGGTATATACAGCTACTTCGGGATTGGCTTCCTCATCCAGCAACAGACTTGCATTTTTAGAATGGTTTCCCATCCTTGTATTTGAAGATAGCACAACGCACGAAGCAGTCTGCCGATTTACACGAGCAGACAAATACAGCGGTGAGAAACCTGATTTACGGATCGATGACCCAGCTACTGATGTTCTTTGCTCCAGCATATCATAGGAAAGACGTACTACGGTCGATTTTCCACTTACCTTAGTCTTGACAAACATCGCTTGCATAGGTGCCAGCTTCGTTGTTGCATCTGCCCGGGTACTTACTCCATTGGCTTGAATAGCCTGATAATCATTGTTAACATACACATAAGCAGCCTCTATCGATTCTTTGTTGGCATCCAGAAATTTCTGGATGTTGATATGCGCCATAAAGGGATTGCCAAACAAAAACATGTCACTATTATCCAATTGCGTTAAGGTAATAGTAGAAGGCATCGAATTCTCAACCATCAATCTTCCGACTGATTTACGTGTAAACGTTTCTTCTTTTAAAGTACTACCTCCCAAATCATAGTAATGGTAAGTGGTATGTGACTTAGGAAAATGGAATGAACAAGTGGAAGAATTTGCTCCATCCGCTTCACCTGCCCTCATCGCAAATCCCTGACCTAATTCATAGACCGTAGATACGGCATTGAACGTTCTGGACCAGTTCGGTTGATTGATGATAGCCGGGTCGTCCGTTGAGACAGCACGGGTCAATGCTGTATTCTCAACCATTTTGCTGTAAAAACGCTGATAAATGACAGGGTTAATCCGCTGTTCACCGTATGCAAGAGCTAAATCTCCATCCGTATCCTTCAGTTCCTTAAAGTAATTTGTATGGAAACCCGATTCATCAGTCTCCTTACGTATCTCGTTCCATGCAGCAAGATCTCCTTGATAGACAAACATATCACCAGTCTGCATATCCTTCAATGGAGCCGAGAACAGCTGATAAGCACCCCTCTGAATATCCACATCCACAAAGGCTTTTCCCACATAATTCAGATATGCCTGACCTATAAGTTCAGCACCTGGTTCAAAATGTATATTCAAACAAGTAGCCTTGTCATTACTATCCAATACGGGATACGTTGCAGCGTTGGTTGGTATGATTACATTGGTACATTCCCAAGGTATGCCACGATCCCAGTTGCTCCATTGATTCCAGTCCGTTGATCCTGCATCCCCTTTCCAAGTAGTTTCCGTAGGATGCACCATTACATGAATAGCTCCGGCTGCCTCTTCCTCCTGTATACGTATGTAATAATCCCCTACAGGCAAATTTGAAATGGTAAAACGTCCATTAATTAATGGAAGTGAGTATGACGTCTCTTTATTATTTTGATTCACATCATAGCACATTAACGTATAATCAATGCCAGGCTTCCCACCCGCCACTTGAATAACAACCTCTTCCGGATAGCAGACATGCTCTGATTCGGCAGTAGCATACGTAATCTTATCGCCGGTATCTTCTTCTTCCGAACAATCAGGAACGCCATTCTCATTACTGTCTCGACGGGTATAGACACCATGTAAGTAAACGGTTTTTAGAGCTCCCGCTACAGCCGGAAGTTCTATTCTCACTTCATCAAAAGTTGTTTCTTTGGGAATGGTTATTTCATAGTAATACTTATCGCTATATCCAATCAACTGAACATCCAATAGCTGTTGTTGTTCATCGCTAGATGCTACTAAATTTCCATGATAATAAACAGACATTTTAGTCCCATTCAAAAGATCAACATCTGCCAAATGTTCCGGATATGAAACGATAAATCCAATTTGACGCTGGATGCCAAACATTTCGTTGAAACGTACAGCTACACTCGTTTTTCCTATCACTTCCGTATAGGTTACCGTAGCATAGGATTCTTTGTCTGAATCCAAAAGCTTGCTTAAATTATTGAAACTTGCTCCAATGTTGGCCACTCCTGTGGCTTTGGTTTCCGCATAATTAATTTCAGCACCGTAAGAAGCAGGAGTCAGCAGTTCAATACAAGCTTCAGCCGGATCTGAACTCACACAGTTATCACTAACTTTTTCCCAATAAGCATAATAGAGTTTATAAGACTTTAGATTGAGATCCAGCAAACCGGCATGCCAAAGTTCTATTTGATCAAAAGATACATTCGTTTTAAAACCAACCCGCATTTTCTTGCTTTCACTGCCAATCAACCCTACATCAGCCACTTCGGAACCGGCAGCAAGACTGGTAGCCACTTCCTCTCCAGCCTTGTACAGTTTAACTACAAAAAACTTCAATACGTCAGCTCCTAAGATAGTCGTATTGGTTTCCATCACAAATCCGGTCTTGATTTCTTCAGAGTTTTCATTGATTGGCTTTTCTGTTTTAATAGATACCAGGCATTTACCTCCTATGAGTGTTAACACATTGGAGTAATTCGCATTATTATCCCGATTATTGTCAACAAGATTTTCGGCACCCTCTACTTTACTCAATATCTCCAATACACTTCCACCAGCCGTATTAGAACTAACGCTTGCTCCATAATTCTCCGTATCAATAATCTGGTCGCAAGTTTCACCCATTTTCACATTTTCACGTTTTACGGTTACTTCTTGACTGATGGTTTGTGTTTGGCCTTCATCGTCCTTATAAGTATAAGTAGCCACTACCACATAGTCACCATCCACCGTCATTCCAATCAACTTTCCATTAGAAGTAATGCTGGCATTGGCACCCTCAGGAGCACTTTTTAAGTTCCAAGTAACCTTACCCGACTCCGGTACAAGAAACTGATAGGAATTTCCTGTTATCTTATCGTTGGCTAACGAAAAATAGCTGGAAGGATCCACCACTATCGGGTCCTTAACAAATGCATAATGAACGGTGGTAGCACTGAGTGAAATATTCACCCCATTGTATTTGATTCGAATCTGTGAACAAGGTTTGGTAATGAGCATACTGATCATACTTTTTCCACCCCCTACTGCCGAGATACCCAAAAGCGAATTGATGGTAACCTCTTCAACCTCCTTGTTTTTCTTATCATAGGTAGTCAACTGAACACCATCTCCAAGATTAATAGAGAGTACATCAATGGCTGTAGTATAGAAGCCTATTTCAGAGCCTGCCGGAATCTCTTTCCCTAAATTCACGGTAATATAAGGATCAGCAAGCAATTCAGCCAATGTTCCAAACGTAACACCGTTATCCAAATCTGAATCAACCAGTTTACCGGCTTGCAGAGTCAGAATTGCATCAGTCCACCCCCAATCAAGAACTCCATTATAATGTATTTCGGAATCGGGGAAATAAGTACTTCCCTTCGTACAGGGCTTGACCTCGTTGTCGCCAACAAACGCATAGTAAAGACTTAAGCCAGACAACACCTCAGCATCCACACCTGCAATACCGATTTTAATTTCATCAAAAGGTTTGTCAAAACTGGTAGAGATAGAGAGGCTCTGCTTTCCGTCATTGTTGGCTGCTCCCAACAAGTTCAATTCCAGAAGTTTTCCTTCCGTATTACCTCCCTTCACTTCTTGTTCTACTCCATTTAAGAAGGTTTTCAACCAAAATCCCTTCAATACGGTAGCAGATAACAATTTATCATTCGCCGCTTTATACACAAATCCAGCCGTTTGGCCTCCGGCATAAACCCGATTTAAATCAACAACCGAAGCAATCTGATTACCTAATAGGTCAGCTCGGACTCCTCCGAAATAAGTGGCATTATCCAAATCGGTATCCAGCATATTATCAAAACCGTTAGTAGTTCCAAGGGCGGTAATCAAGGCATTGGAATAATCATTAACCATACGCCCCTCACCAACCAAAGGAACTCTTCGAGAAGCCACCCAATAACCTTCAGCATTTTTTGTCAGTCCGGAAGCAGCATCAGTTGTACTGCGTGTTATAGTCTGTGGTACTTCCGATACAGATATCAGCTCATCATCCTGACATGACTGTAAGCATGCAGAGAATAAAACAAGCCCTCCTAAAAGAATGTCTTTTATCTTCATATTCTTATCAATACTATTTTCATTCGTTACTCATTATACTTTGAAATAATCACCGAACGGCTCAGCTGCGGGTCATCATAATACATATTATCCACACCGCCTTTGTCGTCCAATACCAACTGGTCGGCCGATACGCTGAATTCTTCGGTCAATACCTTATAGACGTTTTTGGCACGATTTTCTGCCAACCAGAGATTTCGCTTCACACTTCCGGTATGTTTATCGGCATAGCCACAAATCAGGTATTTCTGTTCAGGGGTAGCTTTAATCATGGCTGCCACCGCTTTTAAGTTCACCTTTTCACGGTTTACCACTTTCACCTTGTCGATGACAAAGTTCACCAGATAAGGGAAGGTTACAATATTTTGCAAAACCTCAGCGGTTCCTTTCTCTATTACTACTGTATCTGCCTTCAAACTTCTCAAGCGGTTGATCTCACCATTCAGATAGGAAATCTGCCGGTCATCCTGTTTGTAAATGGTGGTGTTGGTCGTCGTTCTGCCCCATCCACGCTCCTTGAAGTAGTAGGTCATACCCACATTAAGTGAGATATTCTCGTCGAACAGCTGATGATTGAACACACCGTCGTATTTGGTTTCATAGAATAAGCCCCGAAGTTTCACATCCAGTGAAAGATTCTTCTTGGCCGAGAAAAAACGACTGTACTGCAATTCCAAATGTCCGGACCATTCGTTGGCAGAACCATACGGCAAGTCATAGTGATGGGTGGCACCGATACCAATCGAAGCAATGAATTGATTCAGGTGTTTGGATGAGTTGACTCCTTCATAACCGTCAATCAACCGAGTGAGGTTAAACATGGCATTGAGACTTAAATCCCACCATTTGATTTTTTCCTTCCAGTATTTGTTACCATCCGCATCGGTATAAGTTTGGCTGCCACGTGTGTACAGACCTTGTACACCTTTATCACCTTTCGAACGGAAACCAGTGAACTGCAGGTTCAGACCGAAACCGGGAATCACCCATTTACCCACACCCACGTTAAACTGCGGGGTCAGGCGATCCTTGAATTTACCTACCGGACAGTCGCCCCAAAAGGCATTGACACCAGCATCGGCCGTCACAAACCAGTTATTCCAAAACGGGTTAGTAATGACCCGTTCTTTATGATTCGTCACTTGTATAGTATCTACTTGCGTCATGGTGATGCTTTCTCCATCCTTGATTTGTGCAAAGGCGGAAGAAACTATTCCGCAGCACAACGCCAAGCCGGCTAACATTCTTTTTGTCTTCACTGTTTTTCCAATATAAATAATTCGATTCATTTTATTTCTAATTGTTCAATAAGTGGATTAATGCTTGAATTTAAAATTACAGTCGATAATAGCTTGAAGTAGCAGGTCTCCATAGGTCTCGTCATAAGATTGCCCGGCATTAGGAATAGCAACAATACCAGTGCAGCCTGTTTGTAACTTACTGCTTACAATGGTGTTATAAATGCTCTGATTATCAGATTTATCATTAATAAATTGAGCTGTCCAATCGGTATTGTTAACACTGAATTTTGTTGCGTCTTCAATGGTTGAATGTAAAAACAGTTCATTATTTTCTCCTGCATCAGAGAACTTATCTGAACCCAAAACCAAACCTTTATCACGTTTTTCTAAAAGAATTATTTTCTTTCTAACATCGGCTATCTTATCGTGAAAAGCACTCCAACTAGTAGGTATATTTAATTCCCCATCATTCTTTACCCACACTATAACAAACTCACCTTGATTTTTATTATCTGAAAAAAGATTATTTATTTTGTCAATAAACTTAGAATCAATTGTTTTCTTTTTTGAAATGATTCCCGAAGTTGATGTGAACACCTCAGCATCAAATGCTCTTACTCCTTTTTTAAATAAATCTTCAATTTTTTGCAATTCATTTTCAGCATTTTCTTCACATACATACGCCGGAATAGACATACTCTTCAATGGAGTATTATCATCCAACTTACTCATCCAGTTATTCGGTTTCGTAGTTTCAGGCGTAATGTCCGGCAACTTGATGGTGATTCTGCTTTGCGCTTTCAATTCATCTTTTACTGTTATCACAAAATCGGTGGAACCTAAGGTATGTACTCGGATTTTAGCACCTGTTAATTGAGGAATCGGTGGAAGGAAAGCCATCAAATTGATACTTTCACCTTCATACAAATCAATGTATTTCTTTCCGTTATTATCTATCTGAATAAATACACTCTCTTGACCATCAGCAATATCTTGCAATTCTCCACGAGGGGCTGTAATATTTCCATTGGTTACACTGGTAATCTTGTAGTTTAAATCAGAAGAACTCAATTTCTTAGGCATAATGACGCTGACCCCAGTCACCGTAACCGGCTGGATAATGCCTGTTCCCACTTCATAACTACCTGCCGTGATGGTAATATCCGGCGTAGTCATAATCGGGTCGAAAGACAATAACACATGGTCGCCTATAGGAGTGAGTTCATTCTTTGCCACCATGTAGGCATTCTTCATATCCGGTTTAGTCAAATACACCCCATTCTCGGACGAATATACCTCACACTCTTGATTGGTGTAATACTCCATGGAGAATACAGCATTATTTTCGTCGGGATATGTGACTATTCTCTCCGCTGGATAAGCCCCATAAAAAACAGCTGGAGCGTTCAAGTCATTTCCCCATTTTAAGTAGGTTCCTTGTACAGAAGCCTCTATTTCCGCATGATGAAGATGATCATCGGCATTTAACGTAGTTACTTTATATGTAGCCGTCTTTGGTTCTCCTTCAACAGAAGGAAGCACATTGTCAGAAGGTGAACAAATTCCAATTTCATCATTCTCCACCCAATTGATTTGAAGCCGATCTTCATATACCGTGCGTGTCCGTGACTGAACATCTGCCACACTGAACGAAATGGGACTGCCAGACTGCGCCGGTGTACCCATTTCACTATCTTCGCTGCTACAACCGCCCATAAATAACACAGTGGCCAGCAAGGCAGCTGTCAGCAAACCATTTTTCTTTTCCATCTTAACTTTACCTTAATACATTGTTTTTACTCTTTCAATCAATCCCAAGTTTCTCCTTTAGTGAAATCTATTTCACCGCCATCTATCTGCTGATTAATATCCACATGACGGTCAGTCTTCACATTATCTCCAGGGTTTGGAGTCACTGAAGCAGCGCAAATGGAGTTTTCCACTTCTACCTGTACATGCTTCGTTACAGGTGTCTCATACTTCTCTTTTCTCTGTTCGTTCATTTCTTATAATTTCACTTTAAAACATTAAAATTTCTTTTTCTTGTTTGCACCATAGCTATAGTTTCCGTAATAACCGTAATAGCGGTAGCCATAGCGATTACGCAAGTCTGCACCATTGAGCACAATAGCCATATTGGTCAATTTCTTTTCTTGATACAGTAATTCAATATCCGGCAACTGTCGGCGGTCCAGTTTTCCGGCACGCGCCACAAAGACGGTCAGATCAGCTATACGATTGGTAATGGTGGCATCTGCTATAATTCCCACAGGCACACTGTCTGCTATGATATAGTCATAACGGGAGCGAAGTTCCCTCACCAGTTCATCCAATCGTTCATCCATTAAAAGTTCGGCCGGATTTGGTGCCACTGTGCCGGAAGCTATAATATCAAACTGTTCACCATGCTGTATTACATCTTCTATAGGAATGGAACTGTCAGCCAAATAATCCGTCATACCGGTTTTCCGCAGATTGAAAACACGGCTCAGTGTCCCTTTCCGTATATCCAAATCTAACAGAATCACCCGTTTTTTGGCACGGACCAGACTCATGGCAAGATTCCGTGAAATGAAGGTCTTTCCGGCTCCCTCATTGAATGACGTAAACGTAATAACCTGCATCGGTTTCTCCTTCTTGCTCATAAAAGCCATATTGGTGCGCAAAATGCGAAAAGCCTCTGACACGATATCATCATCCCGTTCGCCCACAGCCGGCTGCTGTTTCCGATTGTTTGACCGATGTTTCAATTGATTTTTATCAAGTGGGATTTCGCCGAGAAACGGTATGCTAATCCAGCCTTCCATGTCTTTCCGGCTATGTACCCGCGTATCCAGAAAGAGAATCAGCAGACACGCCACTCCAGGCACCGCCAGGCCCAACAACACGCCCAGCAGCAGAATACGGTTTCGCTTGGGAGATATGGGGGCATCACTGCCGTCGGCACTGTCAATGACCCGTGCATTGTTGTCCACCATGGCTTGCGACAAAGCATTTTCCTCACGACGATTAAGCAGAAACATATAAAGCGATTCCTTGATTTTCTGCTGTCGTTCAATTGAAAGCATCTGCCTTTCTTTCGTAGGAATGGAAGCTACCCGGCTCTGCGCCAGCTTTTCCCGGCTCTGTGCATCGTTTCGTTTCATGTTGATGCCCACAATCATGTTGTCCACAGTCCGGATAATACTCTGCTTCATGGCATGAAGCGCATTGTTCAGTTCCTCCACCACCGGATTACTGTCACTGCTTTCGTTTATCAGCTTGTCCCGTTTGAGCTTGATGGCATTATATTGGCTGATCTGGCTTTCGATATTCATATCACTGATACCTGTATTGGCAGGAATCAGGTCTGTCTCTTTTCTGGCATCCGTCAGATAATCCTTGATATACTGTGCAAGCTGCAATTGTGTTTCCAGTTCCAAGGCATCAGAATTGTACTTCTGAGATTCAGAGATAAACATGTTGGCAGAGGTTGCAATATCCACCATTTTGTTATCCCGTTTGAACGATTCCAAGTCTGTCTCTACATCACCCAGCTCCTGTCCGATGATGATCAGACGGTCATTGATGAACTCAGCGGTATTCACGGCCACCTGATTTTTGTCCCGGATGGCTTCCTCATTATATACGGTTATCAGCATGTTCAACACGTCTTCGGCACGGACCGGTGAATTGTCTTTCAAGGAAAGAGTGAGAATGGATGCTTCAGATTCTTCCTGCCGGATGCCCAATGCTGCCTGATAATAAGCAGTAACCGCATCCAAAGGTTTTTTCTGAACCTGAATCGACTTCCCCAGCCAAGCCCCCTTATAAAAATGAGTGGGAGTGACAACAATATGCAAATCGCCAATAGCCACCGTATCGTTCATCATTACGGTAAGTACTTTATCCGTATCATCACCCGTCAATTGGGAAAGAAGCACTTCTTTTTCATTTTTGGGAATAACGGTAAAAGCGACGCTCCGTTCAGGAGTAGCATCGATAAACCGGACTGCAATGGGGGAACGTGTGAAAAGTTCATTCCGTCTGAGTCCGTCCTGTATCTGATAACTGATGTCCGCATGTACCCGGCTTACTACCTCACGCATCAGTTTTTTGGATCGGAACTGCAACAGTTCGTTAGCAACGTTCACCTTATTAACAAAATTATCATAACGGTTCAGTCCGCCCGCCGTATAAGGCTTGCTGCTCGGATCTTTGATGATGACCGTAGCCTGCCGAAAATACACCAACGGTGAGCGGGCATACTGCAACCAAGCCAAACTTCCGAATAACAGGACAGACAGCAGAAACCATTTCCATTTGGAAAGGAAAAAGACCAGCATATCTACTAAATTAAGTCCCTGTTCTTTTCCTGAAGCTGTAGATGTGTTCGTTTGATTCATATATTTTACAGATAATAAAAAAATCGGGTTATTTGGTAGCCCATAGAATAGAGCAAATCGTGGTTACCAGCGACAGCAGCAAAGTTCCATACTGGAAACCGCGGTCTTCGTGACTCTTCTTCCGGTACTTGGGTTCTACGTACACAATATCGTTCTGTTGCAGATAGAATGCCGGAGAATAAAACAGAGATTCATCCCCAAAGTCGTGCATAAAAACTTTTCTTTCACCGTTCACAGTCCGGATTACCTGAATACGGTCTACGCGGGCATTCGAAGCCAGATCGCCCGCATTGGCTATGGCATCTACCAAAGTGACGCGGTCGCCGTCCACCCGGAATGTGCCGGTATTTCCGACTGCCCCCAACACGGTATACTTGAAATTCAGTATTTCTATGGATACCAAAGGCGATTTGATATAGTTGCCTTCTTTGATTTTCTGTTGAATCATTTCCGTAGCTTCATTCAAAGTCAATCCTCCTACATGGAGTTTGCCAAGAATAGGAAATTCAATATTGCCGTCCACATCCACACGGTAGCCTTTTTCTCTAACCGTTGCCGTTCCTTCCGAAGAAGCGGAAACTGTTCCATCCTCTGTCAGATAAAAAGTTCCTCCCTGTCTGTTGAAAGGAATGGCCAACTCAGGATTCTTGCTGCTTACCTGAATGGAGAGCCTGTCATCCTTTTGAATGATGGCCTCATAACGTTCATTTTCCAGGCATTTGGCTTCACTCTGTATGTTTTTCCAATACACGAAATTTTGTGGGGAACAAGAGGATAGCAAGATAAGAAAGGCCATCCCAAAAATTAAATTATTTCTCTTCTTCATTGTCAATTAATTTTATTTACACTAAGCTAAGGTGGCTTTGAATGCTGCTTCACATTTTAAGGCAGCCTCCTGTTCCGGCTTGCATAGCAGAACACCAACCGGAATGACAGCTATCAGTTCAATTAACGTATTGCAAAGATGATTGTACAATACAATGTCTTTGTGTATGGCTGAACATCCCGGCAGCAAGGTTATGAAAGCATTTTCACTCTCTTGCAGCATGAAACGGTTTTCTTTGGCCTGAACCAATCTGACAGCACCACCGAGCCGGGTTCGTTTATTCTTATAACAAGGTGTTTTGCCACTCCATGGACTTCCATACACATAAGCTGTTTGTTTCTGAATACGAATAATGGGATTGTCATCGTTCAGCAATTCGCTGTCCGGGAAACAGTTGAGCCAAAGGGAGGCATGTGTGCTTTTTCCTGTCCCACTTTTGCCCATAAACAGATAAGTACTGTCCATACGTGTCACAGCCGATGCATGAACCGAAATTCCTCCGTAGCTGAGTATCGCCTGCGAAAAGGCAATTCGCAGCATCGAACTGAGTGCCTCACCAAGATACCTGTCCTGCCTACAAAGCTGTACCTGGATAGAAGTGAAGGATTTATCTGCCTGCATTCTATGAACCATTCCGTCTTCATATTTCAGTTCAATGCGGTATCTGTCATTTGTTCCCAGCAATCGAACCTGTCCCATGTCATTGTCAGAAATCTCCATTTCCACCATATCATCCATAGATTCAGGAATCTGGGGTAACACATCCATGACAAACAGTCTTTCTTCTTCACAACAAGACTTGGTACGGAATGTGGAAAAGGAAGGCAACAGATTGTCTAAATCCAAAATACAGGAAACGGAAAAACGAAAATCTGCGATACAATAATGATACGTTTCGTTCATCTTGCCTGCCCTTTCAAGAATGTGAATGCCATGCCTAAACCTTCCCAAGGCGCATACCGAAAAACAAAACGGACATTCCGGAAGAAGGACTGTGCCGTAAACAGTTTCCGCTGCCACCCAGTTCTTGATATCGAACGGCAGACAGAAGAGTGACCGAAATTTCCACCCTGCTGTATGATATGAAACAAAGGCAAAGGAGATTCATGCTTGTCTATATCATCCGGCAGACAAAAGACCGGTACTCCAAGGTATTCCATCAAAACACTATGCAGCAGATTGCTCCACCTGACCAAGCCGGTTTTCCTGTATATTTCACATAGTTCATGCTTTTCCATGGTTCCGTGCCACTTATAATAAGCGCGTGCCATATCGCATAGTTGTCGCAGTCCGACCCCCAATCCCATGGCATGCTTTAAGATATGGACGTTCAGCATCAGCAGATTCAGCACAGATGAAGCTACTGTCACTTCTCTGTCATCCTCCTTCAAAAGTCTGATCGTGGAAAATCCAATCTTTTTTTCCAATTGATTCAGATAATCTTGCCGAAAAGGGCTATACAAATCCAACAGCCGGCTGTGATGTTCCACAATCACACCTTTCCAATCATAATGAATGCTTCCGTCTGCCCCTTTACCGGTCTGTATTCCTTGCTGCCGAACAAACAAGTCAGCCTTATTCCTCTCTTTCCTGCTCGGAAAATACAGGTCTATATCACCACATTCCCGCATCAAAGGATATTCATAGAGTGAGGCTATCCCCTGGCCTTTCTGTAAGACGGTCCGTATTTCCTCGTTCTTAAAGAGGGAACAAAGTTCATTTACCACCTCATTCATGTGTCGGTTCCTCTGTTCAATGGCATCCACCCGAACTACCCAACGCAACAGAATATCCTCAGGAGGAATCAGATGATCAGGCAAGCGGATAATTCCTCGGTAGACTATGCCGCTCACAGTCTGGCAAAGAGCCTGCTGATACACTTCATGCCATTCTTCAGAGGTCAAGGGAAAACAGGAAAGGCTTTCCAAATCCTTCTCCCATAAACCCGCTTTTAATAAAATGAGAAAGGCATCTGTGATGTGATTGCTATATTGAAGTTCGCTCATTTATCTTGTACCAACAAGTTATACTTTTTCCACTCATTCAGCTGTCTGTTGATGTCTCCCAGAGCCGTATCAATATTGACCTCAAACCGCTCACATACCCATTCCGCCAGTTCTTGATCAGTGAAATCTCCTTCACACATCCGTTGCCACAGACACGCCGCCGTGGCATTCAAGGTGAATACATCGGTCAGGTTGGCATGGCTGTCACGTACTTCCACCAAAACGTACTTATTTCCGATTTTTCTAAGCTTCAAATCATTCCGTACTCTCATCTCTTAAAACTTTTTACCCGAAGCAATTGCCCATACGGTTTGAAATATTATTTTAATATCTGTCCACAAAGAACGGTTATTCAGGTATTCCAGATCCATGCGTAACCGTTCCAACATTTTCTCCATGGTATCTGTATACCCATTATAGAGTGTTGCCGTTGAAAACAATCCCGGACGTAATTGATATAGAAGCCTATAGTTAGGATTGATCGAAATAATCCTGTCAATAAAAAAACGGCGTTCCGGCCGAGGTCCTACAAAACTCATATCTCCTTTAAGCACATTCCAAAGCTGTGGCAACTCATCCAAGTGGTGCTCCCGCAGAAAACTGCCGATGCGGGTCAGCCGCTTGTCATGTTTTTGACAGAGCATCGGACGTCCGTCAGACTCGGCAGTTGCCGTCATAGAGCGGAATTTATAAAGAGTAAACGGCTTTCCCTGATAGCCGATACGTTCTTGCCTGAACAGAACAGGGCCTTTATCCTCCCGTTTGACCAATGCTCCTATGACAATAAATGCCGGAGACAAGACGGTTAATCCGACTATACTTCCTACTATATCAAAACTTCTTTTTACCCAACAGGATGCCAAAGACATCCGCTGTTCCTTCTTAAAAGCAACAGTCATGCTTTCTTCCGCATCCAAAACTACTTCTTTTATCCTTCCCATAAATTATTATAGATTCTTTTGCATTTGTCTATCATGTGTTCATTGGTAAAGATATCCCAATACCTGTTTTTTGCAGCCATGGAATATTTGTCATAAACGGACTCGTTGTCTGCTATATCCTGTATTGCACGAGCCAGTTCACCGGCGTTACCCGGCATTACATTCAGTCCGGACACCCCGTGTTTATTCACCCACGACACACCCGACTGTGGAATCCGAGTGGCTACCACCGGTTTTCCGCACGACATGGCTTCTATCTGTACAATGCCAAAAGCCTCTGTCTTCTGTACGCTGGGCAAACAGAACACCTTGCACGCTCCGAAATAGGCCGGCAGGTCTTTATCCGGAATCCTACCCAACAGTACAACCTTGTTTTCAAGCCCCAGCCTTTTAATTTGCTGGCTTAATGCCTGCTCCAATGCTCCTGTACCGCCAATCAGAACAACATAATCATCCTTCAGAAACCGGGCAGCTTCCACCAGATGAGTAAACCCCTTGTAAGCCACCAGCCGTCCTAAAGAGAAGACTATTTTTTTTCCGCCATACTGCTGGCGTATCTTATCGGCAGCTTCCGGTTCAGGAAGAATGGGAGGAACTCCTATCGGCAGACAGACGGTCTTTTGCTGTACGTTCTTCAAAAAAGGCGATTCATCCACATATACGGGTGAAGTACCTACAATGAGGTCAGCCCTCCGCAACAGCCAATCCTGTAGCGGACGGTACAGCCTTAGCAGATATTTCTGCTTCTGAATGTCACTGTGCCAATGCAGCACCACCTTTCCTTTATATCCGGAAAGAGCCAATGCCAAAGCCGCCATCGGGTCGGGATGATGCACATGTACAATGTCGTAAGACGGACAGACTTTCCGAAGCACCGTAATCATGGAAGGAGCTATCATGGTAGCAGCAGCCTTTCCCCACGAATGGCATTCCATCAGTCGGGCATAGGAATTCAAACGGATCGTTTTTCCTTTGCCTGCAACAGTAGCACATAACATATCACAGTGAATTTTATTGGTGGAGAGTCCTGTCATCAAATCATAGGCTACTTTCTCCACACCTCCTTTAATCGGATAGAATTTGCCGAGTTGAAGAATACTTGGATTCTCTTTTTTCATTCTTATAATTTATTGTAATAACAGATCGAATAATTCTTTCCATGTGTGTGTGGCAGGTTCTGCAAGAACCTGATGGGGAATCTCCTTCAAAAAAGAAAAATCTCTCTCTATAAGACGCTTCATCTGCATCTTTAATGTATCCGAGCTTTGCGGATTAAAGAACGCCGTCTGTCGGCTTCCGGCAGCGGTTTCATGCGCATAAGGCAAATCAGCCAGCAACATTGGCTTGCCGAATGCCGCAAATTCGCTGATAGGCAGACCCCAGGTTTCTACCCTCGAAGGAAACACCAGACAATGAGCGCTGGCGTAATTCAGGTAAAGCTGCTCCCTGCTCATAAATCCGGCAAATTCGATTGATTTCAGATACCCCCAATGACGATACAGCCACCGGGCATATCGGTTCTCATTACCGGATATGGTTAAAATCACTTTAAACTTTCCTACACCCAGTTCCCTTTCAAGCAAAGCCGTTGCACGGCAAAGCGTTTCAAAGTTCTTATGACAATCCGGTGTTGATGCAAATAGAAAAGTATAGCAATTATTTGCACAGCTTTTTACTTCTATTTTAATTCCGCTCTTTCGGTCAGGTGTAGCAACAATAAACTTCTCTTGAGGTAAGCCAAACATTTTTGAGAATCCTTTTCGCAACCATTCAGCTTGCACTATCAAATAACGATTTCTATGAATGTTGATGCGATAAGCAAATCTTGTAAATAATGTAAATAATACAATTTTATAATCAAAAACCAAATCCTGCCACTTTCCTTTTAAGAAAGGAAAAGAAGTCTGGCAATACACAGCCTGCCGTTCCACCGGTACATTAGGAGTGGTATCATGCAGTGATAACCACAGATATACAGGAGCAAATTGTTTGGATATTCTATACATGGTCACATATTCGCACCATAATCTTTTTCCCCATCCCTGAATGATTCCTGGCATTTCTACATACTCAATGTTCGAATAAAAAGCCAAATCTTTTTGATGAACTATAGCAACAATACGATAACCTCCTTGAACAGCCAGTTCTGACAAATAGGCCAAACATTGCCTGAGAATAGTCAACGTTCCGCCTTTTCGCAATGTTACGGCAGATACTACTATTGTTTTCATTGTTCCATTACAGTTTGAAAAGTTTCCATCCATAATTGCATCACCCCCCGTTCTTCATAGCGGTGTGAAGCTTCTTTAGCTTTTTTCCCCATTGACAACCGCAGATTATCGTCTTCCATTACAGTTATTAATCTGTCGGCAAGACCTTCCACCTCCCCCTCTGGTACAAGGAATCCCGTTTCTCCATCAGTGATGACGTCTTTGGGTCCGCACTGGCATGCAAAAGCTACGATTGGAAGGCCGAATGATTGTGCTTCCAAGAGCACCATAGGCAAACCTTCGTAGTGTGAAGACATAGCAACGACCGATGCCCCCAAATACACATTTTCAATATCCGAAGTAGCAGGCATTAATCTCACACTTCCGTTTAATTTCTCATAGTTAATCAAAGACTGCAACCTGGCTTTATCCTCTCCTTCACCGATAATATCCAACGTCCACTCGGGACACACTTGATTGACTGTCTTCCATGCTTTTATCAGCCGGTCGAAACCTTTCTGGTAGTTGTAACGTCCTATGGCGATTACTCTTCGAGCATTCAAGGCAGCTGTTTGGTAGGTAGAAAAAGTATTCGCATTAGGTATCACGCAAATATTATCCATATGCCCCCAGTTATCTTTATCCTCTTTTGTCAACACAACAAACCGGTCAAAGCGTCTGGCAATCTTCTCGTCTTGTTTGGTACGCCATACATCTACCAGTCTCCACCATCCTTTACGGTTATATTGCAGACGTTTGAACTTGGAAAAATGAATTTCCAGTATTTTTTTACTGCCATCTTTAATGTCCGTGATAAAGCCAGCATCGTTGTTAAACATCGAAATAGTGATGTCGGGACGCTCCCGCATCAACACCTTCGTCAGCCTTTTCCGATGTTTCCATTGCTTCAGCGGATAGTGTAGCAGTTTATCCAAGAGCGATTTTCCGTTGTTTTCCTCATAGTTGATGCATAAATCTATGCAGCGTATACGTTTGTCCAAGAAAAAAAACGGAGGAAGTCCCTGTTGGTCTGTGGTCACGATAATGACCTCCATACCCTGATTGACCAAGTAATTGGCTTTATTAGCCAAGACCCGTTCCATGCCACCGGAATGGCAGGTACCGGCAATGTTATAGAGTATTTTCATTTGCAATAGATATTTTCCGGTTGTAAGCATCATTTTCATCTTGATTGACCATCAGAAATAGAGCAAAAATCAGGAATATATCGGTAGACACTTTAAACCAAACCAGCAAATTGACTAACAGAAAGAGCACAAAGAGCTCTTTCTCGGTGTTGAAACGGCTTCTACAGATGAGGCAAGCTTTCCAAAGCACTGCTGTGATTGCCGCCAATCCCACCAAGCCGGAATAGAATATGAAGCGCAGATACCCCACATCTGTACCCATATAATATCCTCCTACAAAACGACCGGTAAAATAGGGGTCAGCATAATATGGATTATCAAAATACCCGTCACCTATCAGCCAAGTTTTTAAATTATCCGGAAAAACATACATGGTTTCCAATTTTTCATTGGATGATACCTGCCATTCTCCTTTTTCTATCAAGCTGAAGAACCCTTCAAACGCAAAGCGTAAATTACTTCTGAAAATTGCATCCTGTTGATACAGATAAACACAAAGAGAAATCGCAAGCAAGAGTACTCCCCCTAAATACAACCATAACTTACGGCTTTCAGCCGACAACTTCAAGCGCCAGATATCCGACTTATAGAGTAGATAACCAATAGCCAGCAACAAACCTACTGTAGTAGTACGCGCTATCATGTTTCCTACTACCGCAATGAAGACAAAGGCCAGTATATAGAAAAACATCCAACTTCGAAAACGAGTCTGTTCCATGGATAACAGGAAAAAAGCTAGCAAGACCAAGGCGGCAGCAAAACGGCTGCCTGCCACATCGAGGCTGGCACCAATACCGTATAACCGTTCTACGTTGTGGGAATTCAGAAAGTCCTGTCCCTGCTCTATCACTGAATCAACGGCTTGCTTCAATTCTATAGAAGAGTCTATCCATAAGGCCATGATACACTGAATCAAGCAAACTGCAATAAAATAATTGCCTGCAAGCCAGATTGAGGCACTGCCATGCACTAATCGGATGCTATGTACTACTACATAGGCAGCTCCCAGCCACACCCACATGGAAGTAATATAAGTGGCATAGGCATAATCGGGCGTTTCATTATAAGTCACCGCTATCAATCCGGCCAATGAAACGAAAACAGCTAGCAAAGAGAGAATCACCATATCTTTGCTGAAACGTCCGGTTCTGTATTTTCCCAAATTGATGAAAAACCACACGAGCCCCACAGCCGCCAAAAACTTCTTGGAATTCATCCCCGGGAAAGCCTTCAGTTCAATAGGAAACAGAAACAAACTCATAAGTACAGTTACACAAATTGTAGAAATGTATTTTACCATGCTTCTACTCTTTATTTATAAAGAACACCATATACTAATTTCATCAGGATTTGGTAATAGAGCCGCACTATCCAAAACTGCTTTTTTGATGCCCAATATTGCAACATGCGGCTTCGGAAAGAAATATAATGATTTTGCAAGATATATGGATTAGCTTCGGGAAACCAAGACTGCCACAAAGCATAGCGTTCAGTATCTTCCGAAATCAGAAAGGGAAATTTGGCTTCGAGTTTAAAGAAGGCCAATTCTTTTTCCACTTGACTGCCCCATTTCTGAGCCACAAAGTTCGTAGTTCGTTCTACATTCCATTTCAAATCCTCCAAGTGCCGATAATTGATGCCAGCCGGTTGTCGAACCTGGGTAAACCCATGCTCATTTTGCCGTACATAATGGTAAAAAGCCTGTGGAAGATAACAGACTCTTTTGGCACAAGCCGCTAGGCGAATCATCGTCATATCTTCTCCCATTCCATGCCCGTCAGAAAAAGTAATCTGATTATCTGTATACAAACGACGACTAACTAACTTATTCCAAACATTGTATTTCATGGATCCGCCTAACATTCCCTTTAACACTTCGATAGGCGAATCATACTTGGGCTGCTTCATATACCGTTCGTTGTGAGCAAACGATAAATACCAATCGCACCACACCATATCAGCCTGGCTCTGTTCTACAGCCGCATACATCAGTTCCAACGCACCACTGTCTAAATAATCATCACTGTCACAATGAAAAACGTATTTACCACTAGCTACTTGTAATCCCGTGTTTCGTGCAGAGGGCAAACCTTGATTTTGAGAGTGAACTAAAATCTTCGTCTGTTGTTTCCGTTCTGGATAATCATCCAGACACTGATGTATGTTCGAAATGCTATAATCAGGAGAAGCATCATCCACAAAAATGAATTCCACATCCTCCTTTAAAGTCTGTTCAAACAAAGACCGGGCGCAGCGTTCAATAAAGGCTTCTACCTTATAGACAGGAATGATTACTGACACTTTCAGCATAATATTTACTACTTTTTACCAAGCCACCGTTTTACACGTTCAAAAGAACGATCTCCTAATATTTTACGTCCCCAGTATTTTATTCTCAGCACTATATATTCTTTTATATTTCTTGCCCTAATGCGAGAGGCAAACACAGCTACATTCTCTCCACAAGTTTCAGACAATTCAGGCAGCACAAGACATTTATTTTTATATTTATAAGCCAAGGCAACTAGAATAACTTGATCGTGTTTATGAAGAGCAAAATAAGGATATTGATTTTTCATTTCATCCTGATCGGGGTCAATAATAATTTCCGGGTGCGCTAGTGTTACATCAAGCCATTCATTGATGATTGGATTGCTTTTCCCTTTGACAAATAATAATCCTCCCCAAATTTTATTACATTCCCTCCATTGTTTTCCTTTCAACAAATCATCTAAAAATAAAAGCGTATTCTTTTTTCCCCAATGCTTAATCTTTGTTGAAGTGCTTCCGAACTTTGCCCATTGAGGATACTCATCTCTATATTTAAAGCATATCATGTCGTAGTCTTTCATTAATTCAAAATATAACGTCCATTCAATACCTTTATTTAAGGTACAACCTGCGTCAGCATAGCACACCACAGTGTTATCATCATACTTTAAGAGAATTTCTTTGATGATACATGGTTTCCATGCCCAATATCCTCCACCATAAGAATGGCGCATCAAAATGGACTTTTTAATGTAACTAGGCAAATCTTGAGGAGCCATGGAAATTACTTCATCAAAAACTCCTATTCTTTTGGCTTGCTTTGTAATACGCCGAAGCGAATAAGCACAGTTTTCATCTCCGTAAGCAATAAATACTCTTTTCATCATTTTCATGCTACTTATACCAGATTCTAGCGTTTATGGATTTTAATCCAGCTACTATAAAAAATATCTGCTATAAACCATAACCTAAGACTACAACAAATGCAGAAAAATATATCCACGAAACTTCCATTCCGTTTTCTTACTATTCGGTAAAACTCTTTACAGGAAAATAGCTGCTTTAAAAACTTAATTCTCGAAGAACTATTCTTTCTATATGGGCTAAGGAAACTTGTTCATCAAAATATACCTGATATTTCTCTATAATTTCTTTAGAGACTAATTTTCCAACAGTAAAATTAAACCGAGTTAAATCCAACTTGCCAACACTTAATAAATCTTTTTCTTCAGAAAGACTGTGTAATCCCTTAATAGTAGGACAAATAGTTTCAATGTTATAATCAGTTGTTTGTAATACCCTTGAGTATCCTTGAACAACCAATCCTTTCCACTTATCGATATTAGGTATTGACTCATATAATTTTTCTATATAATCTACGTCAAGCCAATCATCACTATCTACAAAAGTAATCCATTTTCCAACGGCATTTCGCAAGCCTAGATTTCTCGCACTGCTAACCCCGAAATTCTTTGTATGAAATACATGTATTCTATTATCCTTTTTGCAGTAACTATCAATAATAAATCCTGTAGAATCAGTACTTCCGTCATCAATTAATAACAATTCAAAATCAGAAAATCGTTGCAATAAGATACTATCAATACATCTGTTGATTGTTTTCTCGCTGTTATATGCTGGAATTATAATAGATATAATAGGAGCTTGAATCCTTAATTTCTGCATTGGCTATATATTTTAAAATACATTTTAGGAAAAAAAGCCTTTAAATATCCCATCAACCATACAAAAGGATACCGATAAGGAAAACATCTCTTTTGCAACAGAAGCGTATTGTGTAAATTAAAGCCTAACGGAGAATAGAGATATTTAATTCTCTGCTTAAGTGACATGGAAAGAAAATCGGCATATCCACCTTGTTGATGATCATTCTCACAAATTCCCACATAATCTTTCAAAACGATAAGTGGAAAGCCAGCTTTATACGCCAAATAAGTATAATCATGGTCACCTCCACCATGCAGATACTGTTCACATAGTATCCCCATCTTTTCTACTACATCATGAGAAATATAAGTCACATTTCCATGAGCACATTGACAGAGTTGGAAATGTCCATTAGGATGTAGAAACCTATCTTTCAGAGTCCATTGATTAGTAAATTCAAATCCTCCATAGGTAAATTCTCCCGTTAACGGATCTTTAGTAGACCCCACATAAATGCCTCCTTTACCAAATTGTTTTCTTGAATATTCGTCAACTTGCTCCAACTCATTCCATAGGTTAGGAAGTACTATTGTATCATTGTTTAACCATAAATATCCGTCATAGCCTCCATGTTCTATGGCCGCTTTCCAAGAATTAATCATTCCGCCATTCCAATACAGATTACCGTTACCTGATAAAATATGTAATGGTTTCGCAGAAAAACGATTGCGAAGTATTTTAGAAGTATCATCAGTACTTCCATCATCCGTCAGGAAAACATCTACATTGAAAAAACTATATTTTTCTCTTTGGTTAAAAACAGCATTCAAACATGCTACAGTTTTGTCTAATCGATTGTGAACGGTTAATATAACAGCTATATATCTCATTGATTTATAATAATTAAAAGATTGATTGTAGCCATTTCTGTTTGTGTATTCTTAAAAAATCATGAATTCTAACCTGTTTGAATAAAAATAAATATTTTATAATCCATTCCCTTATATTCACAGGGTGTGAGTATTTTCCTATTAGTGAAATATCTATATTTTGTAATAAACACATACGTTCTTTATAGGTATAATATTTAGAACCATAGATTGTATTTAAAACACGATTAGCAAAATCCGCAACTAAAGAAAAAATATTTTTTTTGCTTCTTGAATCTTTGACGTGTTGTTTATTTAAAAAACTTTCAACTACAATGATTGATTTTTGGTAAGCATAGTACTCTTGTTTGAATGAATAGATTTTGGAAATTAAAGAACCGTCTCTACGGCAATAACAGTAATCAACATAAGGTGTAATAGCTACTTTATTTACATAAGATAAATATTCAAAAACAAATAGTCTGTCTTCACCATAGTATATCTCTGCGTCAAATAACAACCTATGTTTAACAATAATATTTCTTTTAAATAATTTACCATAAGGTGCATAACAACAATATAGGCGGGAAAAATCAGACAATAACAAATCAACTTTACCTGTGTACTTACTTTTTGTTGGAGAAGAAATATAACAAAATGAGCCATTAATCAGTTTAAAACCAGACAAAACAAAATCAATATCTTTGTCAGCACAATTTATAAGATTTAATAAATAATCATTTAAAACATAATCATCACTATCTACAAAACAAATGTATTCACCACGAGCCTGTTTTAAGCCATAATTTCTGGCAGAAGATACTCCCTCATTAACCTTATGTATAACCTTTATGCGGTTATCTTTTTCTGAAAAGCTATCACATATCTCACCGGATTTATCTATTGAACCATCATCTATAAGAATTAGCTCAAAATTTCCATAAGACTGTGTTATTATAGAGGAAATACATTTATAAAGATAATTCTCCACATTATATACTGGTACAATGACTGATATTAAAGCATTATCATCCATAATAAGTTTATTCTAATTATATTCTTACGGGCATATATGGGCTGTCTTTATTAATGAATCATTGTTATATATTTATAGGTATATAACAAGGATTATTTTAATTAATTAAAGCTTGTTCTAAACTAAATAATGAGTGCTTGCGCAATTTTTCTAACTTCAAATTAATCTTTTCCCAATTTATGTTAGGTATTTCATACAATTGTTCGATGTTAATTAAACATTGTTGCAATCCAAATAAATCTAGCAATGATTGAAAACGAGCCATGCCTCGTTTATTGTTTCCTATACATATAAATGGTTTATTGAAAATAATAGCAAACACACAAGCATGAAAAGAATCTGTAACTACAAGCTTTGCATCTATAAATCCTTTAAGCCATTGCTCTACTGGAGGCTGTTGGAAATCAGCACCTTTTGCTTGATAATTTTCTATTTTAGAATATGTGTAAAAGGGGATTAATCCCTCGGAATTAGCAATCTGATTTATCAAATGTTTAGTAGCGATAGTTTCATCTAGTATATAAACCATCAGATCACCCTTACTGGGATGTACCTCATGAATAAGATTTAAATATTCATTTTTTAACAACAATAATGTTGGATCTATTAATTGACAAGCATTCGTGTCAAACTGTTGTCGGCAGATATCTACTCCAGATTCTTCTCGCACAGAAACAAATGAAAATTTCTGTAATAGCTCTCTACAATTAAAAATCTGATTAGAGGTAAAATCACAGTCTTTCGTTCCGAAGGAAGCTGCATAGGCTATTCGTGGTTTAGTACACGTATAACCCAAAAATGATAAAAAATATCTTTCTATAGGACATGCATAACATGAACGCCAAACCTGATCGCTGCCTACTATAAAGGCATCATATTCTTTCTCCAAGGATGTATTCCATTCTTCATCTTGCAAAAAATGCATTGATATGTATTTGTGAATAAATGCATCTGTGTATTTGCGCATCCATCGATGAGGGTGTTCAACTATCGGTAACTGTCGCTCTCCTAGAAGGTATTTTCTTATCAATCGTTTTATCCAAACAAAAGGCATTTGCCAAGTTGGATGAAGAGAGGTAAACTCAACCAAGGGTTGCAGATGATGTACCTCATGTCCCATTTGCTGCAACACGGTCTGTAGGGCATAGGCCTGTAAAATTCCTCCATAATTGGTATGTAGAGGTAATGTGACAATGGCTATTTTCATAAAAATTGATAAATCTTTCTTAAGACACGGTCTGTTAATTTAGTAGACACTGTATTTTTCCATGCCTCATGGAAACCATTCTTTATTAACTGATTAAAAAAGAAAGACCGGTTGACTGGTTGAGCAGGTGACGTATAATAACTCAGATTGCTTCTAAAAGGTTCTTCTTTTATAGGTATTTCCGACAAGATTGAGTTGTTTTCTAACCAATTCATCATTTTATCTGTATGAGCGATTATCAAACTGCATCCTTTATCGTCATCCAATTCGGGAGCTATCTTTTCTATTCCCCAAAAATCACCAATGGTGAGGTCACTATCTGATTTTCCCCCTTTTACCGGGCAATGATAACAACTGGGACGCAACGAAAAGTTAGCTAGAAAAGCTTGCATATATTCGTTCTCCGGGAATATAGTCGAGAGCAAAACTGTATTTTTCTCTCCGTCGGTTGTCACCTCGGAGAGAGTGAGAGCAAAACTGTATTTTTTCCATCCTAAGTTCTTATTTCTGAAAGAAATAGCATCTATCTTCCGTTTACGAATACCCGCCATGCTATCTCTTTCAGAAATCAAGGGATTAGAGTGAAGCAAAACTGAATTTTTTTCGCACTGACATGCGATGGTTTCTTCTAAATATTTCTTCCAAACCAATGGGCTGGGCACACCGTGACACACAAAATCAACAGCCAATAAATTCTCGTAATTTTTGTGCAAATACCGTTTAAGACCGGCTATCTGACAGGGGGTACCCGAAAACAGTACTTTTCTACCCGCTTTCAAGAATTTCCCGGCTTGCCGATATGTATTTCCTATTCTACTCTGAAGGTACTTTGAACCTCGGAATGCCTGTAATCCTTCATGGGTTTCCGTAAAATCATGTACCACGCTCCAATCACTATCAAAACGGGCACCAAAAACTACTCCACCATCATTTATGACGGTCTCAGCCAACAGTGTAAAGATACCTCCGGAAGAACTTGCTGCCCGTACCGATTCATCAAAATGTTGAGCTGCAAAAAACTTCAAAGGTTCGTGTACTTCAAAAGAATGAAGTTCTATACATACCGCTTCGCATTTACCGCACTCAATACATAGGTTACGATTGACTGTAGGATACAGAAAGCCCTCTTTGTCCTCATCCAATGAGATACACTGTTTGGAACAGATTTGCACACAGGCAGCGCAACCACAACAAGCGGATTTATCTTTTACCTTTATCATCCGATAATTCGTTTTTTCATCACTCTTACCCTATCTGTAATAAACTTACGCTCAGAAATCGAACATCCTACAAAATAGATAGAAAGAGAACTGCATACCACACAACAAAATATGATACTCAAGAAACGTACCCACCCTTCTTCCATTTGAAAGTAAACCAGTGTAGGTATAAGCGCAGCCATCAATGATACATACAGCACATTTAAATATACATTACATAAATACTGCTTTACTGAAAGCTGTACCATCCGTCGCAAAAACAAGAGTCGAAGTATCAGACACAGCACCGATACAATCAAGGCCACTATAAACACACTCTCCGGTACACAACCTATCTTTAGACAAAGATATGAAACCGGAAAATTCAGCATCAATGCACCACCTACGGCAATCTGATAATCTCTAATCTTTCCTGTAGCATTCTGCAGAGTTATCAATGTATTAGATAATACATCAGACAATGACAATAACAATATCAGTCGCACAAAATTTACGGTATGTGGCGGAAAGTCGTTCAGCCATAAAGTCAGAATAAATTCCGTTTCAAATAGTATGGGCAATGCCAATAAAAACAGAATGTAAAAAGAAAACCGAGACCCCCGCTCTACTAACGACATCATGTAGAAGTATTCTCCGGCAGCATACGATTTAGTAATTTGCGGACTTAAAGCGGCCATAAAATTACCAACAAAACTACCTACAGCCGTATTGACCGATAAGGCAACGCCACGGGCAGCATTAAGCACCGGCCCCATGAAAAGATTTAAAAGCAAATTAACGCCTTGATCTTTCAGCAATCCAGCTGTACAGCCTATAAAATTCCACCCGGCAAAAGAACTCATTTCTTTCCAATTGTCTGAATGGAAAGCAAACTGCAATTTACACTCTTGAAAATGCCTACTACAATATACCATGTTGGCTAATTGCCAAATCACGCTCACGCCAACCAACAACATGGCATATATGATTAACCGATCAAACTGCCAAGGTGAATAAGCTACAAAAAGCACAACACCCAACCTCATAAGTACGTCAAAAATTCCCAAATAAGCAAAAAAACTCATCTTTTCATGTGAAACTATTGATGCACTGTAAGGCACGGAAAAGAGCCCCATCATAAAAGCAAAAACAGAAGCTTGAAAAACCCAATTGGCTGCATACAAACGAACTGTAGGTATGGTCATCCTTTCATTTAAAAACCAAATGCCAATAGTTTCTGCAAGTAGGAAAACGGCAACCGCCAATATTGCATGAATAGTCAGTGAAGTAGAAAAAACTTGTTTTAATCGCTGCATGTCTCCTTTCCCCAATTCAAAAGTCAGAAAACGACTGGTTGAAGCAGATAGCGAATTGGAGATTAATGAAAACATGGCTACAAATCCACCAACCACATTGTAGATTCCATAATCTTCTACTCCCAACGTGTTTAGCACCACGCGCGAAGTATAAAGCGAGACCATCATACCAAACATCATGCGCACGTAGAGCATGAGTGTATTTTTGGCAATCCGTTTGCTATTTATTGTTTTTAGAGGGAGGGTATTTTGTTCAGTACTCATCGTTTTGCTTTAGAAAGATAAGCATCCAAAAATGTTCTTAACCTTGACTGCTTCCCTAAGTCCACCAATGAATTCTGGCTACTTAAATATTCTCGGTAACTCCATCCATTACTCACCATCCCATATATCTCACCCCAATCGGGCAAGCCGCCTACATTGCGGTCATCAATAAACAGATCGGCTTTCAATTTCCTACAGGGAACAGAATACATCTTTGCCTCTTCATCAGGATGATTGGCATTCACTGCATAAAACTCCAAACCACGTTCATGACAAAAATTCACAGCTTCTTCCAATAGTCTGCCTTCTCGTACCGTCCATAATATCAACTGGTGATGTTCAGCTTGTAAACGCTTCAATGTAGAGATCGCAAAAGGAATCTCTTTACCGATATGCGGATATTTGTGTTCCACAATGGTCCCGTCAAAATCTACTGCTATAATCATTTTACTTAATTGAAAGTGGCAGAAACGGGAAACGAATGAACAACGATTGCCTTTCTGTGTCTATACGTTCTTTTATTTCAGCGGATATTCCGGGCAGTGTTTCGATAATCGACAGTATGCGGATTGTGTTGTTGCACATAGCATTGATAATGTCCTTGATTCTGTCCACTCGCATCTGTTTACCATCATGAAACATGCGACATCCTATCTCTTCAAGGATACATACAGCAATTTCTATTGCCTTGACATACTCATGGCTCATAATCAGGGATTCCGCCTGTAAAATACACTTATCCAAGCTCTTGGCTATGGCTAAAACGTCTATTCGGTTTTGAGGTTCAAAAAAACAGTTGTTTACCCTTATCTGTTCGGGAGTAAAAGTAGCTGTATTCGGAAAAACTTTCTCTCCTTGTTGTTCTTTTCTGATGTTGACATACTCTTCTGCATTCTCAAAACTTTCTTTGCTAATGCCGGATATGGCTATTGTCATGTTACCAATAGAAGTAACAAGACGTTTTTCGCGTGCTATACGTATAATATAACCTTCCAATCCAGCCAAAAGCCCTGAAGTTACAACTATCCGCGTATGCCCAAAAGCATAATGTCCTAAACTGTTAGGCATAAATCGAACTTTGTCTGCACCAATTTCCGATATTTTCATGAAAGGAAACATCTGGCTACTCGGTATAGCAACTATTTTCCGCGTATAATAGTCTTTAACAAGATGCAGCCCCGGAAGATATCTGTCAAGAAATGCCTGAATTTCATGACAACATTCTCCTTTGACAAATATCAAGCCGGAAATGGTAGGCCGCTCCTCTTTCATTATGCACTTTTTGTGACGACTGTATACAACTGTTTTATGTATAAAGGTCTGAAACTTTTCTTGCAGTTTTCGTTCCACTTGTTCCATTTTGGAACAATGAGTGAAAAGGTAAAACCAAGGTGATTCATTATCATATACAGATAAAATCTCCCTTTCCGAAACAGATCCATGATTTACTTCGGCCTGATTGTCTTTCCCGACGCTAGACAAAGTATCTGAACTATACAGTGACATCGATTACTCTATCTAAATATTTATAAATTAACATATTACACAAACTCGTCTTTCCCAATATGTTGGTTGAATCAAAAACAGTATCCATCCAATTTTACCTTAAAAATTTCAATAAAAAACTTTCTATGTACTTTTTTTAATCCTTCTCTTAGCAAGAGAAAGATTTCTTTATTTTTATATTGATATACAACAAATTACTAGACTGATTGTGTTGTATAGCTCAACAAAGCGTATAAAATATGTATAATCGTGTTATTTAAAATATTATAATGCTATTATTTTATTTATCTAAAAAACATAAACTTATTGATTTTATTTGTACTTTTGCAGTCCAAAAATCTTTCTCTTGCTAAGAAATCAATCAAATATTCTGCCTTTTTACAAGGTTTGTATGATCAGACTGTTTGCTTCATCTACGATTGAAGTATCCAATGAAGCTAAATAAATACGCGTTGTACTTTCCGAATCATGTCCCATTGCCTCACTAATGGTTGAAATTTGAACATTTTTGCTTCTTGCAATACTAGCCCATGCGTGCCTTGCAACATATGTTGTCAATGGAATGGGTAATCCTATAAGCATACCTATTGTTTTTAACTTTGTATTCATTAGACGTATTGCATTCTTGTATTGTCCCGTATTATCCTTTAGGATATTTTTAATTATAGGAAGAAGATAGGGGGTGTTTGAGGTATCATACTTGTCTATTATTTCTTGCATAGGTTTTTCCCACTTAATAAGCAATCGCTGATTGGTCTTTTTTCTGCAATATGATAAAAAACCGTTTTGCAAATTGCTTTTCTTTAGGTAAGCCATATCTACAAACGACATTCCTCGAGTATAAAAGCTGAACATAAACAGGTCTCTTGCATATTCCAAAGAGGGAGTATGGCTTAAATCTAAATCGCGTATTTGTCGAATAATTTTAGCCGAGACTGCACGCTTTACAGTCTTATCTATACCCGTATATACATATTTAAACGGATATCGCTGTATAACCAATTCTTTTTCTACAGCACGGTTATATATAGCCCTGAGATTTCTCATATAATAAGAACTACTATTCGGGCAAATATCATGAAATTTTAAATATTGTTCATATTCCATCATCAGGCTGGAGTCTATCTTATCGAAAGGAATGTCACTGCCTTTTTTTCGGGAATGCATAAATCGTCTGAAGCTATTAAGAGTAGTGGTATAAGTTTCAGCTGTACGTATTTTTCCTATTTGTTTCAATTGTCCAATGAGATTCTCACTAAAGCATATAAAATATTCATTCTTGGGAAAGGTGGAATAATATTCAATAACCTCGTCTGCCGTATAGTTATACCCAAAATTATCAAATTTTATCATAATATCTTTCAGACGTAAGGTATCTTCTTTTATATATTTCTCTAAAGATACCAAATATCGGTACCTGTTTTCTTCAATTCCTGTAGGTATAATTATTTGGGAGTTGGAAATATCCCACTCGTCAGGATAGATTTTGTATCCTGAGCTTATCTGCCTTGCTATACGCTTATGAATTACTTGATAGAACAAAGTTCCTGCTTTTCCTTCTATAGAGGAATGTCGATACTTTATTTTCAATGATGCCATTTTTCGTTGATATTATAATTCTAATAATAAATATATTACCATCATTCAGACAAACAAAGAAGAGATTTCTTTAATGTTTCAAATCAATATAATTCATAAATTTGTTTGATTTGTACTAATTCAAAATTATCACCCACTTTAAAGCGAAGTTCAGGAATGGTTATGCTGTTCTTATATAAAACAGACAGACTTTAAAATGCCATCCAGCAACCCTCTTGAATCCCGCCGTATTTCAATTCTCTTTTTCCCATATAACGATTTTCCCATTTTTATTTATCCCGTCAGTAGCTCCACCTTGCCGAGTTCAGGGTGCGAAGCTACGGACGGGCCCCCTAAAAATCTGCAAGCCCGCTTCGCGCCCTGCGGGTTTTGGCGAAAATTTTTCAATCCGTCCAGCCGGGCGGTTGAAAATTTTTCACCAAAAGCCTTGCATATTTTCTCCCCGTCCGTATCTGCCCCCTGAAACGAGCAAGGTGAAGCCACCGACAAGGCATAAAAAAAAAGTCAATGTTATGAAAAAGAGAATTGAAATACGGCAGGATTTGAAACGAGGCTTCGGCTCCGCTCCAACCGGCATTAAAAATTGGGTGAAGTGGTCGCCGGTCGGTTTCGTGGTCTATGTGGCGGTGCGTTTCGTGTGTGCCTTTTTGGGCGGTGTGGCGATTGGTTTAAGTGGTGTGCTGCCCATGTTGGCAGTTTTGGCGGTGGTGATCTTCCTCATCCGTGCCGTGTGGCGTATCCTTTGCGTGCTTGCCCTTTTTATCCTTGTTCTTTGCGTGATACTCTGACAGAATATGAATCATTTTAAAATCAAATCATTATGACTAAAGTACATTTATTGGGAGCTAACAGAAGTTACGACAGAAGCGTTCAGACCGTTTCAGTCAATCAAGTGGTAATTATGGAAGGCTACAGCTATGACAGCTATGTTGTGTATGAAGTAAGCCGCAACGGGTGGGGAATAACCTATCATCTTATCAATTTGCGGACATACGAGTTTCATACTTCCGACCTTATCCGCCCGTTATCAGAGAAATTCGGGATAGGAATCTATTACGATGATGCGAACCCCAGTTTTTTAGATCCGTTGGAAACAGCCGCTTTACTCACCAAGGCAAAAGAGAAGAAAGCCGAAGAAGAAAAGAAAGCGAAGGAAACAAGAGAGGAATACGGACGTATCGCCAAAATCGGTGCGGAGCGTTTGCGCCCCCTTGTCCCGACGGATGCAAAGGCGGTCATTATCGGCACGTTACGGGTAAACGAGTGCGACAGCTATACGGACTATTATGACTACAGTATAGCAAGAACCGTCATTTTAGGCTTTTCCAAACATACACGCAACCTCTTTTCAGAAATGCGCAAGCATGCCGCCAATTTTGAGGGAACAGCCTATTTGGCGGAATATAACGCAGATTACGAACACCGTGAAAATTACAGCATGGGAGACGGTATGTATTTGGGCAGGAACAAGTACAGCGGTTGGACGGTTGAGAAAGAGCCTATCCACGACCTTGAAAAATTCATAGAACGGTATGCGCACACCGCAGGGGATGAAGCCAACCTTTGCATGAAAGCACCGCAGAGAAACAGCGATACGGCAGAACAATCCACAGCAACCGCAGACCTTTCAACCCTCAGTCTTGAAATCGTGGAATACAGCGAGAAGGCGATTGCCGTATTCGGTGACA
>OIWN01000516.1_pt1 | contig 35565 bp, 39 predicted proteins | sample 1587591 | NCBI WGS metagenome assembly OIWN01 (sample SAMEA3888901, study PRJEB22519) | human gut metagenome | biome: human gut; feature: human-associated habitat; material: faeces | place: Denmark | collected 2010 | reverse complement strand
TGTACCAGGAGTAGGGATCGCCGTCGCTGTCATACCGGGTTTCCCGCACCACGCGCTCCGTCAGGATATACTGGCGGTCAAAGAGGTTTTCCAGGGTGCCCTGCACCTCGTCCGCCGTCCATTCCCCCTCATGGAGCACACAGAGGATAGAGATCAGCACATAGGGATCGTGCTCGATCTCGTCCAGGTCAAAATGGTATTCGTCATAGCTGTGGGTGGCGGTATAGGTGTCCAGGTAGTTTTGCAGCTCGGCCTCCATGCCGGAATAGGCCGCCTCCGCCGCCAGGATCTCCCCGTCCTCCGATGGGTAGGTGGTAGCGCCCACGGCCCCCGCGCTGGAATTTCCCAGCATCACCAGAGAAGAAGAACAGGACTGCATCATAAAGAGCAGGAGCACACAGGCCAGGGCCAACAGCACCCCCACGGGATGCCGCTTCACAAAGCCCGCGATCTTCGCCCCGGCCTTTTCCGTGGCGGCGGCGGTCTTTTTGGCCGCGCTTGCCGCTCCCGTCTTTGCCGCCTCCCGCGCCCGCTTTTGATACTGCTTTTTCAAGCGGTGCTTGTGCCACATCCGGGAAACGGGGTTGCCGGACATTTCCGGGTGCTCCTGGGCGGCCATGCGGAAATGATAGTCCGCCGTGGCCTTGACATATTTGGACTCGGCCCGCTGGACAGCCTTTGCCGGGTGCTGCCTGATTTTCTTTTGCACGAACCGCTTGCCATGCCGCAGGCCGGACTCGCCCACCAGCTCGGAGCGGTGGGCCCCCTCGATCCCCACGTTTTCCTGTTCATTCTCATAAATCTTGCCATGCACAAAACCGTGGGCGGCCCCGCCAGCGGCCCGGCCTATCCGCCGCACCGGGCCGGGCTTTTTGGGCGGCTTCTGTTTTGCCAGCTTTTCCTTCGCCCGATCCAGCTTTTCCCCGCGCTTTTCCATGCGGAGCTTAGAAGCGGCGGCCTGTTCCTGTTTGCTTTTCTGCCGGAACTTCGACTTGTGGACACTTTGTCCAGAAGTGCCCTCTGTCCCGGCACCGCCTGGAGAGCCGCCCCCAGCGGCCCCGGAAGAAGCGCCGCCGGGATCGGCGGGCTCCTCCCAGGAGCCGGGGCGCTCCCTGGGCTCTTGTTCGGGTTTATTCGGTTTTCGCTTCATTCTTCAAGTCCTCCGGGCGCGTGGTCAGCAGGTTATAGATCTCCCCACGGGGGAACCGATCCACAAAGGGGATGGTCACATCACCATAGAACAGCAGGCCCTCGCCGGAATTGGAATGGGTGATATAGGAGAGCTGATGCTCGGAAATACCGAGCTGTTTCGCCAAAATCGCCCGGTCACTTTGAGCCTGGGACAGCAGGATCATAAAGTCCGTGTTGTCCAGAATGGCCTCGATCTCCCGGCTGGCCAAAAGGTCTTTGACGTTCTGCGTCAGGGCCGAGGGTACACAGCCCTTTTTGCGGAGCATCTTCCACACGGCCACAAAGTAGCTGGCGGTGAGCGCATCCCGGAGCAGGATATGAAACTCGTCAAAATAGCACCAGGTAGAAACGCCGCTGTGAAAGTTCACATTGACCGCCGAAGTTACAAAGTCGTTGGTAACGTGCATGGCGATCTTGCGCAGGTTTTCTCCCAGCCCTTTGAGAACGATGCACACGATATGGGACGTGAGCTTTACATTGGTCTGGTGGTTGAACAGGTTAAGGGAGCCGGTGCAGTAGAGCTCCAGGGCGGTTGCCACACGGCGGGCCTCCGGCTCCGGCTGCTTCAAAAGCTCCTCGTACAAGTCCTGGAGCAAGGGCGGCTTGCCGTCCCCGATCCCCAGGGCCATATCCCGGTAAATGAGCCGCACACAGCGGTCAATCACGGTTTTTTCGATGGGCTGCAAGCCGTCCTTGCCGCCCACCACCAGCTCACACAGGGACAACAAAAAATCCGCTTTCATGGAAAGCGGGCTTTCGTCATCGTCCAGGTCAAGCTGGATGTCCATAGGGTTGATATGGCTGGGAGAGCCAGGGGCGATCTCCACCACCTGGCCGCCCAGCCGCCGCACCAGAGGGGCATATTCGCCCATCGGATCGACAATGATAATGCGATCCTTTGGGATAGTGAGAAACACGTTGATGATCTCACGCTTTGCGGCAAAGCTCTTGCCGGAGCCCGTGGAGCCGAGATAGAGCCCGTTGGCCGATTTCAGCTTTTTGCGGTCAGCCATGATGACGTTATGGGAAAGAGCGTTCATGCCGTAGTAGAGGGACGGCCCAGCCATGCGGAGCTCCCTGGTCATAAAGGGAATGAAAATCGCCGTGGAGCTGGTTGTCATGCCCCGCTGGATTTCCACCTCGTTATAGCCCAGGGCCAGCGAGGACACAAACGCCTGCTCCTGCTGCCAGTCCAGCCGCTTCAAGGCGCAGTTATATTTCTGCGCGATGCCGCCCACGGTAAACACATCATTTTCCAGCCGCTGCCGGGTGGGGGCGATATTGATAACCGTGAACGTGAGCAGGAACATTCGCTCGTTGCGGGACTGGAGATCGGCCAGGAGCTCCGCCGCGTCCTTGCTGAACGTGATCAGGTCAGGGGGCAGAATGTCGGGATCGTACCCGGCCCGCACCGCCTTGCGCTGTTCCTCCACTTTCATTTTGCCAATGTCGGAGAGCTTTCCCTTGATGGTCTTAATGGCTTTGAGCTGATCCACCGTCTGAATGTGCATGGTAACGGTCATTTCCGCATCCAGCTCCAGAATTTCCGCCAGGAGCTTGTCAGAGAGCTCGGACGCCAAAATCTGCAAGTAGGACGCAGCGCCCCAATACTGGCCCACCCGGAACGTCCGGGATTGCCGGAAGTCGAAGCTGTCCGGGGCGATAAAGTCCTTTGTGCCAAGCCCGGTTTTTGGGATGTCTTGCCAGGAGAAGCGGAACGGCTCCCGGCTGCCGGGGTGCATCTGACTGTGAAGCAGCGCCAGCCGTTCCTGCCCGTCCATCGGAGCAGAGGGAACGCCCAGCCGTTTCAGATTGCCTGTCACATCGGCCTCCACCCGTTCCAGGCGGGGCCGGGCCTCCGCGATCCCCTCGGCGGGCAGGCCAAACGTGATATACTTTAACCGCTCGATGCCGTTGTTGCTTTTGGCAATCTGATTTTTCAGCATACTTGTGAACTCGGCCCGGATGCTGTCAAAGTCATCCTGTGCCGGGGGGATATTGACCTTGTACTTGCTCCGGGAACGGGAGCGGCGGTTGATAAAGGAGAGCTGGAACGGCAGGGAGCTGTCGAAGTAGTTGAGGAACGAGCTCCACCCGCTGAAAATCGCCGTCTGATCCTCGGTGCTTGCCACAGAGTAGTTGATGTCCTCATATTCCACCGTCTTTGTGTAGAGCCCGCCGGGGAGCTGGCACACCCCGTCCGGGTGCATCACCAGATAAGGGATTGTCTGCTGGGCAGACAACGCAGCTTTCCGGTTAGCGGCCTTTCCGGGGCCGCGCTTTGGGCTTTTTGCGTTCTGCAATCGCATCCTCCTTTCTCACAGCGCCCCGCTGGGTGAACGGGGCATAGATATTTTCCGTCTGGTAGGGCCTCACCCCAGGCCGCAGGAACTTAGCCCGCAGGACGTTCCGCACCACCTTTTCAAAGGGGAGCCCGTCTTTTTCATACATCGCCAGCAGGAACGCCGGGAGCGCCACAGCCATCATCAGGAACATAGCCCCCGTGTTGCCGATGGCGCTCCGGGCCAGCAGGTAGGACGGGATGCCCACCGCCGCCGCGATCCCGAAGCACACAAGCTGGCGTTTCGTCAGGTTAAAGGCAAGTTTGGTCTTGATTTTGGATAAGTCGTTGGGGACATTTACATAGGGAATTTTTACTCACTCCTTTCCGGCCCGGCCACCTCTGGACACTTTGTCCAGAAGTCCGGGATAGTGCTTTCCACCTCGTTCCCCCACACGTCCCAGCCGGGCGGGGACTGTCTTGCAAACAGCTCCACCCTGGGCACGTCGCCCATGAGGGCCACGATCTTATCACGGGCCTCCTCCGGCTTGCGGCTGTGCTCCTGGATAGGGGAAATAATGAATTGATGGACGTTTGCCGCCTGCCGTTTCGGGTGTCCCCGCGTTGCCAGCAGGCAGACTTCCGCGTTGCCCCGCGTCCAGAAGCCCAGGCCGTAGAACCAGCCCTCGGACTTGCGGTTTTTCTTTAGCCAGACGAAAGCAACGCTCTTGTAAGTGAAGCCCCACGCCTTGATGAGCCGCAGGGCCTCCGGGAGCTGCGGGAACGTAGCCCACAAAAAAAGCACGCTGTCCGGGGCCGCCAGATCCGCCACCGGGAGCGTGCATAACTCGTCAATCCCCATTGTGGGGTAGTGTTTTTCCGCCGCCCCCTGCAAGCCCTTTTGCGTGTAGCGCCAGGGGGGATCGGCATAGATCACAGAATACTGTCCGATAGTTACACTCCTTTCTCCCCGGCCTCCAACGCTGCCCGCGCCAGGCGGATGCGCTCTGTGGCGGCGGCGTAGTAGGCGGGGACGGTTTCAAAACAGATGAAGCGGCGACCCGTATTGAGGGCGGCCACCGCCGTTGTGCCGGAGCCCACGCAGATGTCCGCTACCACCTCGCCGGGGTGAGTGTAGGTCTTGATGAAATACTCGCACAGGGCCACCGGCTTCTGCGTGGGGTGGACGGTGCGCTGGACGGTGGGGAACGTGAGCACATTCCCCGGAAAGCGCAGGCCGTCCTCCGAGCCGCCCGTGGTACGGACGAATTTTCCATAGTTTGGGCTGTCCCCGTTGTTCGTCAGACTCCGCTTGTAGGGCTTGCCCTGTTCAAACTGCGGGTTGTAGAGGGGGAGCTTCTGATAGAATACCAGGATGTTCTCCGTCTTTTTCAGCGGGGCCCGCCTCGCGTTGAGGAAACCTGTGCATCGGCTTTTGTACCACACCCACTCATAGCGGAGCATAGGCAGGTTGGAGGCCCCCAGCACCTTGTCATAGGGGCACTGCGCGAAAAACAGGATCGCGCCGTCCGGCTTCACCGCCCATTTCACCGCCTCCCACAGCTCCGGGAGCGGCAGGGGCACATCCCAAAAGTTCCGGGTTGTGCCATAGGGCGGATCGGTCAAGAGCATATCCACGGAATGGCGGGGCAGGGAGCGCAGGCCCTCGATGCCATCCATAAGGAACAGCCCCTCCGTGAGTTCCGGGGACTTCTGGACACTTTGTCCAGAGGTGCCCTTATCGGTCATCCCTGGCCTCCTTGCCCTTTGCCGGAGCGGGCCGGGCGGCGTTCTCACGGGCGGCCTGCGCCCGCCCCTCGGCTAACTGCTGTGCAATCGTCTTTGCGTCATCCCTGCCGCCCAGCAATTCCCGCTTTTGCAAGACGGCCTCCGTTTCCGCCATGAAGCGGGCAACATCGGCCTCGTTAAAGTCCTCCGGCGCTTTCCCATACCACAGGCGCGTCCCATCGGGCCCATATCTTCTCGGCATATAACACCCCTTTCTCAATGCGCGCTAAAGATACTGCGCGCTATTGTCCCGGTTTTGAACAGCATGAAACAGAGCAAAACCGTATAGCCCACGGTGCCCCAGATCGCCCCGATGGGATCTCCGCCCGTGGCAATTCCCTGGATCAGCACCGCATAGATTGCAACGCACACCAGAATGAGCATCCCCTGGAAGCCCACGGCAAAGAGGGAACGCAGATAGTTCTGCCCCATCTGTCCCACTTCCCGGTGGGAGATTGTCGCCATAGGGATCGGGGCCAAACTGGTGAGCAAATAGATTTCCAGCATCCTCCCGTAGACCAGAACGAAAATGACGATGCCCAGCGCCCACATGGTAACGCCGATAATCGAGGACTGGAGCCATAGTCCGAGAAGCGGCCCTAAGTCCATCCCCTCCAGGGTGGTTTCCAGTTCCGTGATCATATCCGGCGTGATGTCCGTGGAGCCCTGGATCAGACCGCCTGCCTGGGCAATCACCGTCTGCGACACGTCAAAGACGGCCATCACAATGTCAAAGGTATTTGAGAGAATGAAGATGGCACAAGCCGTTTTGAACATCCATTTATAGATATTCGCCACGTCAAACTCGTGCATATTGTTCTTTTCCAAAAGCATCTGAATGAGCTCATAGGTGGCAACAAAGGTCAGTACCAGCCCGGCAATCGGTAAAATCACCGTTTCGGAAAGCTGGCGGATGAGGGAAAATACCCCGGCGTTCCACGCCGCCGGGGTAGTCCCCACCTGTACCGCGATCTCTCCGACTTGGGTATTGACGTAATCAAAGAGCCCCTCCAGGTTCCCCATGATCCCGCCAATCAACAGCTCTTTGAGCCAGTCCGTGAGCCAGTCGGTGAGAAAATCCATAGGCCGTTACCTTAGAACAGGCCGCTCAGCAGAGGGATCAGGGTAGTGCCCAGCAGGATGATGCCGCCGCCCGCCATGAGCTGCTTCATACCCTGGCTTTTTGCTTATGTGTGATAAAGAAGCAATAGAAGTGCAAAAAATTTTGCCGTTCCTATCCGACACTTGGCCATTGTGTCGGATAGGTCGGGCGGTTATTCGGGCAAGTCAATCTTGCCGACAAAGCTGTAATAAATCTCAATGTCCTGCCTGCGGGTGCCGTTCTCATCATAGCTGCACTCATGCACCACAATTTTCTCGATCATTTCCCGCAAGAGAGTGGGGGTCAGTTCTTCAAAGGCAAGGTGCTTGCGGACAATGCCCATAAATTTCTCGGCGTTGACGGTAGCTGCCTGTGACTTGTCCAGTTCGGCTTGCAGGGCGGCGGCTCTCTTTTTCAGCTCCGCTTGCTCGGCTTCGTAGTCAGCCGACAGTTCCATGAAACGCTCATCGCTGATTTTGCCGTTTACATTGTCCTCATACAGCCGCTTGATAATGCGGCTGATTTCAGAAATGCGTTCCTGCGCCTGTTCAAGCTGCTTGATGGCTGCGGCGGTCTTTCGCTTGCCGCCGATCTCGTTCTGCTGGACAAGTAGTTTCACAAACCGGCTCTCATGCTTGGCTGCGTATTCGGTCACTTGCCGGAGATTTGCCAGGACACCAGCGGTCAACAGATCGGTGCGGATAAAGTGCGCCGTACAGTTGCGGGTGCGCTTCTTGTAGCTGCCGCAGATGTAGCAGTCCTGTTTGCGGTCTTTGTTCTGATACCGCTGCTGATACAGCACATGGCCGCAGTCGGCGCAGAACAAAATCCCGGAGAACAGCCCCACTTCATCGTAGCGGTTCGGGCGTTTGCGCTGTTTGCGTAACTCCTGCACCCGTTCCCATGTTTCCTTGTCGATGATCGGCTCATGGTGGTTCTCGAAAATGGCCTGCTTCTCGACGGGGTTCTCTATGCTGTGCTTGACCTTATAAGAAGGCTTTTCCGTTTTGAAGTTCACCAGACATCCGGTGTACTCTCGGTTTTCGAGGATATGAACGACGGTGTTGGTCGCCCATTTGCACTCATAGCCTGGGTGATAACGGCGGGTGCTGCCTGTCCGCTGATATTCCAGCGTCCCCGGCGTGGGGATTTGCTGCTCCGTCAGCATACGGGCAATCTTGGTCGGGCCGTTCCCGGCAAGGCAAAGCTGGTAAATCTGCTGCACCACCGGGGCGGCTTCCTCGTCTATAATAAAATTCTCGTCCTCGTCCATCACATAGCCGTAAACCGGCTTGCTGGTAACAGGCTTGCCGCTCATGCCTTTTGACTTTTTCACTGCCTTGATTTTCTTGCTCGTATCTCTCACCAGCCATTCATTGAACAGATTTCGCAGCGGGGTAAAATCGTTGTCCATGCCCTCGCTGGCACTGTCCACATTATCGTTGACAGCGATAAAACGCACACCCTTTTGAGGGAACAGCATTTCCGTGTAAAACCCTACCTGCAAGTAGTTTCGCCCTAACCGGCTCATGTCCTTGACGATGACCGTACCCACTTTCCCGGCTTCAATGTCCGCAAGCATGGCTTGAAATCCGGGCCGCTGGAAGTTCGCGCCGGAAAAACCGTCGTCGGTGTACCAGCGCAGATTGGTAAAGCCGTTCTGTTTTGCGTAGGTTTCGAGTATCCTTTTTTGGTTCGATATGGAATTACTCTCGCCTTGCAATTCATCCTCGTGGGACAATCTCGGATAAAGGGCGGTAATGAGGTTTTGGGTGGCTTGTCTTAACATAAAATCCTCCGTTTCCGACAGCCAGCCCCACTATTCCGTGGTTTCATTGTACCACGGAACGGCGGGGGCTGTACAGCGGCAAAAGCGTTAAATTTGCTTCTTTACAGCTTTTCAATTTTCCGATTTTTATGGTATGGGTTGTCGTCCCATATTTGCAGTAGAAAAGTTCATAACTCCGTGGTATACTCTGATTTAACAAAAAAATCAGAAGTTAAAGGAGAAAACATGAAGTATACAATAGATGAATTAACCGCGGCCAAAAGGCAAATTGATTCAACTCTGCACAAGCTAAGAGAAACAGTAAAAACATTTGAATCAAAGGATAATTCCGAGCGTTATAAATCACAAATCACATTGGCAAAGAGAAGAATAAAAGCCTTTGAAATTGCAAATTATTTTATAGAGAATGAGATTAAGAATTGCTAAAGCACTTCCGATTTTCGTTCCAGCGGTCATGCTCCCTGGCATGGCCGCTTTTCCATGCCCCGGTTCACGCCGGATAAGTCGGCTCCTGTGTAGCAGCGGCTTCCGCTTCCAGTACCCGCGCCATTTTGTCGGCGGCTGTGGTTGTGGTGTCTTTCTTGAAATAGCCGGACACGACAAGGACGGAATTGCCCATGCGGATTTCCGTCACGCAGTCGGGGCGGCGGGTGGTGCGGGTGTCGTGCTGCTTGTTATCTGCCATAGGCAATACTCCTTTCAGTCGGTAATCAGTTTCTTCATGCTCTCCATTTTCCGCTTGGCGGTTTCCTGCCGGAAGTTGTCGCCGGTAAAGCGTACCGGGACGCACATGGAAAGCAGGCGGTCATAAATCCGGGAATGGGCGGTGTCCTCCGGGTTCCGCAGGTCGTCCAGCGTGAGGTTGGTCGTGACGATCAGCGGCTTGCCGCTGCGGTAACGGCTGTCAATCACATTGAACACCTGTTCCAGCCCGTATTCCGTCCCGCGTTCCATGCCGAAGTCGTCAAGGATCAGCAGCGGATAACGACAAAGGCGGGAAATGTACTCGTTGCGCCCCTCAAAGCTGGCGGCAAGGTCATTGAGGATAAGAGCAAAGTTCGTCATGCGGACGGGGATTTCTTTCTCCATGAGGGCGTTTGCGATACAGCCTGCAAGGTAGCTTTTGCCGGTGCCTACGCCGCCCCAGAACAGGCAGCCGATATTGTCTGTCCGCATATCTTCCCAATGCTCCACATACCGGCGGGCAAGCCCGGTCTGCGGGTTCCTGCCGTTGTCGTTCTCGAAAGTCCAGTCCCGCATGGTGGGGTCGGTAAAGCCCCGGCGTTTCAGTTCTTCCACGGTGTCAAGGTGTCTGCGCCGCTTTTCGGCGGCTTCCCGTTCCTCGCGGGCGGTTCTCTGGCAGTCGCACTCTGCCGGGTGGCGGTCGCGCCCGAAGATAGCGGCCTTATCCGGCGCAAAATAGGCTTCTTTCGGCTTGCGGCACTTGCCGCAGTACAGTAAACCGTCCTCGCCGGTGTAGTCCTCCGGCTCCGGGATGGTGGTCGTCATATTCTCCAAAACCGCGTTGATTTCATTCTTCATAAACTCTCGCCCTCCTTGCATGAGTAGTCTGGTATGCCCTTTTTAGGGGCTTCCTTTTTGTCGTTCCCCGCCCATATCCGCAGGGCGGCGGCATAGTTCTGGTAGCTTTTCCCGTTGGCGGCAAGGTAGCGGCTCATTTCCTCGATGAACCGTTCCAGCCTGTCGGGGTACTCTGCCTGCAACTCGTCGTATTCGGTCTGTGACAGAAAAATATTTCCATATCGGCCATAGGGCGCGGACGGCCCCCCACTCACTCCCTTTGTTTGGCTCTCTGTAAGGTTGTTTATAGTAGTTTGGTTAGGGGACGGTTTTCCGACCATCATAAGGTCGGTTTTCTGACCATCAGTAGGACGGTTTTCCGGCTCTATGAGGGGCGGACTTCCGGCCATCAGTTGGTCTGAAAACTGTACCTGTGGCACTGGCGGTACTTTGACATAAAGCCGGTTCGGTGCGGAGAAGCCGCCCCGTTCCCGTTCCAACAGCCCCGCCGTGTCCAGTTCATTAAGCGCCCCCTTGATGGTGGTGCTGCCTTTATCCAGTATTTCTGCTATCTCCGCGATGGGATAGATAATATAAATCCTGCCCTCGTCGTCCAGCCACTTGTTTTTCTGGGAGAGGGTGGAACGGTCTAACAGCAGCGAATACAGCAGCTTGGCGGTCTGTGAAATCTCCATTTTCAGCAGGAAACGGGGATACGGCAGATAGGCGGGCAGCCGCGTGTCTGCCCTGATATAATCAGCGATAGGATCACCTCCCTGTGTTCGGGTTGATTTTGGCGTATTGTCACGCATTAAAACGCCGTTTCCGGGGGAAAAGGATAAATGTATCGCGTACCCTTTGACACCCACGAAAAAAGCCTTGATTTATGCGGGTTTGAAAGGCTCTAAAGCGTGACATCTCTGCCTTTGTTTCCGCTTTCTCTCGGCGGCTTTGATTTTCTTCATGCGCCCGGCGCAGTCGGGGCAGTATTTTCCCCGGTTGGATTTGGGGACAAAGGCCGCCCCGCAGACGGCACACCGTTTCCGGCTTCCCCGGCACAAGAGGGCTGCGGCCAGCTCCCCGTCAAGGGGCAGGACAGCCACACGGAACCAGTGGCACATGAGGGAAAAGGAAATGCTCTGGACGCACACGCAAGGCTCCCCGTCGTCCAATAGCAGGCAGTTCCCCTCATCGTAGTTACAGCACTCATGTACCAGCCGCCGCGCCCGCCGGTGCTGGCGGTAGTCCATGTGGGGCAGGTTATCGCTCATGGCTCTGCTCCTTTCTGCGGTGCGGCTCGTCCCGGCGCAAAATCTGGTCGATGTTCCGCTTGACGGTCTGCAACTCCTTGAACCGCTGTTTCTGTTCGTGATAGGTGTTATACAGGCCGTCTTTCTCGGAGATAAGCTGCTCGATCTCGGCCTGCAACGCTTTCCGGGCGGGCAGCTTGGTAATGCCATGCGCCTTGAAATACCGGGCTGCTGCGTCGGCTATGATAAAATCGCTCTCATGGGCCTGCCGGTATGCGGCGCGGGCTTTCTCGGATTTCTGTGCCCGCAGCCCGTCGCGGGCGGCCTTGGTCTGGGCGTAGGCCAACACCTGCCGCTGCAACTTCTTTTTCCCTTGCAGCTTCGTTTCCAGTGCTTTCAGTTCGCCGCTGGTCTGGCGCATTTTCTGATAGGCGGTGTCAACGGCGGCTTCTAACTGCTCCGGGGAAGTAAAGCCGTATTGCTGGTAGACGGACAGCGTTTTGGCGGCCTGCTTCAGATTGTGTATCTTCGCCCAGCGTTCATAGCCCCGGCCTTTGCCCTCGGCCATTTTCTGCTCAATGTCCACAAGCCGCTGCACTCCGTCCTGTTTCGGGGCGGCTATCTCGGCTCTGGCAACCTGCAAGCGGTCTTTTATGGTGCGTGGGGGATCGGGGGATCTGGCTGGCGCTTCGGCTGCTCTGGCGGCGTTTTGCTCTAAAACGGCAAAGACAGCGGCGCGGTCAAAATCGTCGCCCAGCTTCCGGGCGGTAATTGGCTTTGTCCTGTCCGGCGTGAGGTAGGAAAGCCGCCCCCGGCTCTCCTTGACGGTCACACCCTCCTGCAGCAACAGAGAGGAAAACTCGTCAAAGCTGGCGGCGGTGGCAAGGGCTTTCCGTAGGGTCTGCCGCAGCTTCTCCTTGTTCGTTTCAAACTTGGTCTGCCGGGGCGTGATACTATCGGCAATCATGGGGGCGTTCTGCTTGTCCAGCGCGGCCTGTCCCTTTTTCTGCGCCCAATACTCCCGGTCGGTGACGCGGTTCTTGCTGCCGTTCAAGAGGTCGATTTGATAAAGCCCCTCCCGGTGGCACATCTCCATGACTTCGGATTTGAAGTAGCGCAGGGCAGCGTCGGTACATCGGTGCTTGCAGCCGACTTTCGTATCGGCCGGCCTGTCCATGTAGGGCAGGAACGGCACTTCCTCAATCCGCAGGCTGTTTATGACGATATGCACATGAATGTTGCCGCTGTGGTTATGCCCGTCCGGGTGGGTGCAGACAAGGGCCTGGTGGCCGGGAAAATGCTCTTTACAGAATTGTTCCCCCAACGCCTGCGCCCGGTCTACGGTCAGGCCGTTGTCCGGCCCGTCCCGCGGGTCAAAGCTGATGATGTAGTGGTGGCTTTTCACATCTTCCCGCCGCTGGTTTTTCTGATAGCGGAGATTGGCCCGCATACACGCAACGGCAAAATCCTCCCCGTCGCAGTTCAGCGTGGACAGCCGGTAGTCCTCGCGGGGGATAAGCCTGCCGGTTTCATCAAGGACGGGCTTCATGGTAAACTCGTCATGCTCAAAGAGAAGATATTGCTCGGCGGCTCCGTAGTCGGCGTTTTTAGAGTTGATATGCTTGAGTGTTGCCAACCGCGTCACCTACTTTCTTGAGGACTTCATACTTGAGGACGGCAAGGTCGGATATGGCGGCGCGTACCTCGCCGGAAAGGGTGTTGTAGGGTACGCCGTATTCGTTCAGATACCGGGCAATCTGATTGAGGTTGCCGCCGATCCTGCCGTACTCGGCTGTCAGCTTCCCGACAGCGGAAAGCAACTCGTCATTGACCGACGACACATGGACAACCGGGCGTATGGTCGCCCGCCGTATCGCCTGCCGGAGAAATTCGGACTGGCTGATACCATAGGGCGCAAGCCGCGCTGTGAAGTCGGCGTATTCATCTTCGGACAGCCGGGTTTTCACAACGCGGCTGCGGTGGGGCGTGTTGTATTTCTTTCGCATGGTGTGACCTCCTTTCTCGCCCGTAAGGGCGCATGAGCAGGGTTTGGGGAAGGCACTCCCCAACAAGTTTCCCGCGAGGGGCAAAACTGCAGAATTGCGGATTTTGGCACCGTGGTAGAAACTTGCTCTCCGTGACTGCAAACTTCCCCTCACTTCCGTTCGCCACTTTTTCCCGGCTTATATAAATGCTTTTTTCAAATTTCCCTTTGCCTACTACTCGTTCATCGGGAGCCGCTTTTGCAATCTATTTCTCCTTTTCTGCTACTACTAATCCTGCAAAGGGTATTCCTGCCCGCCTTCGCTAAAATGACACCGGGCGCAGTGGTTTCTACCCGGTGCTGGAGAAAGCCTTTCTCTTTGCTCTCTACTACGGGTAAATGCTCCAAATGCCAAACACCAGGGCAGAAAAATTCCCCCCTCACTTACTACTACAACCGGCAGGGGTCAAAATGGCTGGAAGCGGAGCCAGACAACAAAAAAGCAGTAAATCTTTTTCAAGACTTACTGCTTTCGCTGGCCGCGCTGGTGGCGGCTGGTATTCAGTTTTTATGGCTTGTCCGGCGGTTCGTCAAGCCGGAACTTGAATTGACAGTCAATTAACCGTTGTTTCACATAGTCCTCAACCTCGGCATTGACCTGTCCGTTCACCTTGGAGAAATAGCGGATATATCCGGCGTAGTGGAGCAGAACGGCGTTCACGGCTTCCGGGTCGCCCTCACAGGCTTTGACAATGGTTTCATAGGGGAGAAGTTTACTCATGGCGGCACCTCTCCATTTTCTCCCGCAGTTTCTACAAGGCAGTCTGGATATGCCGCCCCGCTGTGCTGCATGACCGGCCAATACACGCGCCGATCACGCGCTGCGGCTGGCGCAGAAAGTAATAGCGCAGGATTTCTTCCCGTGTCTGCTCCGGCAAAGCAGAGATTGCGTCGGCAAGGGCGGCGTTGCTCAATAGGATGGTTTGGCCGCAGACGGTAAAGGGGGATTCCTCGTCCGGCTCCGGCTCGGCAAATTGGAGAAACTTCACATTTGTCAGATAGTCAAGGGAAATTTCCCGTTCCTATTTCTGCCGCAGCCGTATGATTTTCCCGATGGCGGCATACCGAATAACTGCTTTACAAAAGGCGTTGTGCCTGCACCGGATATACTCTTGATAGGCTTCAATCTCGGTCATGTAAATTCCCCCCTCTCTGAATAAGAGTGCGGGGCGGCAGCATACCTTGCTGTCGCCCCTTGATTGCCTACCAGCCAAGGCGGGCGGGGCTGTCAACGGCGGGCGCAGCCCGTTCATCTTGACCGTTGACTGGCTCGGCTGGCTTTGCTATTTCCTGTGTGGAAATAATTGGTGTAAAATATTTTCTATGTCTCCACCGATGCAAATTGCTTGCTTTTGAATTTCTTTCGGGCAGTATGCCTCCATCAAATTGATACATGCGTAAGTTGCCTTGGCGTTTTGATAGGTCATTCTCCAAAACGGATATTTGATGATGACCGGTGTATTGCCGCCTACGCCCAATTCCAGAAAGAGAATATGCTGTCCCTCATGGCGGTGGAGAAAGTCCTCATACCGCCGGGCGGCGGTGTGCCAGCCTTCATCCTCCACAAAGGTATCATCCGCCCGCAGATTCATGGACATGGGTGCGCCGCAGACTGGACAGCAGGGTATCAGTTCGCTGGAGATTTTTCGATCCTTTTGTTCGGCCACCATCTTTTTGACAATGGTTTCGTTATCATAGGTCTTTTGGTGGCAGGGCCTGGAACACTGCCACAGGCCGTAGTCGCCCTGGGTATAGAACAACCGCTGCTTGTCAAATCCTGCCTTCTGGAAACAATGATCCACATTGGTGGTCAGCACAAAATAGTCCTTTCCTTGCACCAGTTTCAAAAGCTCCTGATAAACTGGCTTCGGGGCGTCCAAATAGCGATTGATATAGATATACCTGCTCCAATACGCCCAATGTTCTTCCAGGCTGTCAAAGGGATAGAAGCCGCCTGAATACATATCGCGGAAGCCATACTTCGCAATAAAGTCCCCGAAATATTTCTGAAAGCGTTCGCCGATATAGGTAAACCCCGCGGAAGTGGAAAGCCCGGAACCGGCCCCGATCACCACCGCATCCGCCGTGTCCAATTCCTGTTTGAGCCGTGCGATATTATCGCAGCAGGCGCTTGTAGATTTCATAGTCTCTGTTCTTGAAAACATTGAAGATCACCTTGATTTTGTCTGGGGTTTGCCGTTGCAATTCTCCCACCGTTTGTATGGCTATTTCTGCGGCCAGTTCATTGGGAAAATGGAATTCACCGGTAGAGATACAGCAGAACGCTATGCTGCCAAGCCCAGTTTCCGCCGCCAGCTCCAAACAGGTGCGGTAGCAGCTGGCCAGCAGTTCCCGGTTTGCCTGTGTGACGGCTCCACTAATTATCGGACCGACGGTATGCAGTATATAGCGGCAGGGCAGGTTGTAAGCTTTTGTGATTTTTGCGTTGCCGGTAGGTTCTTCCTCCTGTCCGGTCATGAGTCGGGCACACTCCAAGCGGAGCTGCACCCCTGCATAGGTGTGGATAGCGTTGTCGATGCAGCCGTGACAAGGAACGAAGCAGCCCAGCATCTGGCTGTTGGCCGCGTTGACGATGGCATCCACTGCCAGCGTAGTGATATCTCCCTGCCAGAGATATAAGCCGGGACGCACCGGCGTCAGGTCTTTCAGCCTTGTCATGCCCCGCTCCGCGAGACGATCCACAAGGTAAGCGTCCTGCACCCGCAAGAAATCCTCACGGACCGGGACGGGCGGACGCACATTCATCAGGCTGCGCAAAAGCCGCCGCTTTTCCGAGAGAGAATCCGGCACCGGGATATCTTCATATTCTTTTCGTTCTGCCAGCAGATCGCGGAGCAGAAAAATCAATCGCTCGTCCTGCGTCATCATCTTATCTCCGTTCAATCGCCCTTGCAGGGCATATTTCAAAGCAATTTCCGCAATGCAGACAGTGTTCTTGCCGAATAACCACAGGCTTTCTTGAAATGTCGATACACTTCTGCGGACATTTGGAATAACACAGCTTGCAGCCAATACATTTGTCCGTCACAAAATAGCCGGTCTCTTTTGCCTGTGCTCCGCCGAAAAAGAAGCTGGCCCGTTCAATAGGAAGTTTGGAGAGGTCAAACCATTCTCCGGTTCCCTCGTAAATTTTGAATACTGTGAGCGCGCTGTGGGAGCGCACATCAGGATAAATCTTCTCCATATAGGGATTTTTACGGAACAAGTCGGGCAGCCTGTCCGGCCCGATCTCCTTTGCCTTGCCCTGTACGGACACCGCCACGCAGGAAAGGGTATCTTCTCCCTTCATGGCGGTGAAGGCAATATTTTCGTTAGCTTTTAGCCGGTCATAAAAGTTCTTGCCCTTTGCTGTCAGAAAGTAGAGGCTGTTTTCATCATAGTCCATGAGGTCGATGGCACAGGTGACGGGCCGCCCTTGGCTGTCCACGGTGGCAAAAACGGTAGAGTGGATATGATCCACAATGTATTCCAGATACTCTTTTGTCTGCATAAGAAGCCTCTCAAAATCAAGAGGTTCCCCTAGATTTATCCGGGGGGAACCGTGTGCACGATACTTACAGGTCGTACTCCTTGGGCGGATTGCCGGAAAAGTCAGCGATTACTGCATGGACATCTTTCAAATAAAACACTTCAAAGACGGGGTTGGTGGCCTCGCCGTACTGCCCCTTGACGATGGGGTTCCGGATGCACATCTCCTTGGCGGCCATATTATTCTCGAAAACGGCCTCGCCGTTCAGCCGAATCCACGCATAAGCCGGGCTGGAAACAGAAATCTCGATGTTAGGGTTGGCCTGCATATCCTTGTAGACGTCCTTCTGGTTGTTGGTGCAAAACCATAGCTTGCCATCCATCTCGCCGGAAAACATGAAGGGGCGGCACTTGGCCTTACCATCACGGCCAACCGTGGCCAGATACTGAACGGGATTTTCCTGCAAAAACTTTACGACGTCATTCATCATAAATACCTCCTGATTGGAATTTGGGTTTTGGGGATTGCAATTTTTATCTTGCGAAATTATAATAATTCCGTAAGTATCTATTGTAAAGTAAGCACTTTATTGTGCTATAGTTACTAAAAAGAAACTATTGGAAAGGAGTGCTACTATGCAGCAAGTGAAAGAATTACCTGCCTGTCCGGTAGAAACAACGCTTATGCTGATTGGTGATAAATGGAAAGTCCTGATCCTGCGCGACCTCATGCCGGGAACAAAGCGGTTCGGAGAACTCAAAAAGTCCATCGGCAGCGTTTCCCAGAAAGTTCTCACCGCCCAGCTGCGGGATATGGAAGAAAAAGGGCTGGTTAGCCGCAAAGTATATGCCGAAGTTCCGCCGCGGGTGGAGTACAGCCTGACAGCCTTGGGAAAAAGTCTGAAGCCCATTCTGGACGCCATGTGGACATGGGGCGAAAACTATAAAGCACAAAATATGTGAAAAGATACCGGGGCAACCTTTTCCAAGGCTGCCCCGGCATCTTTTTGTCTGTTAGCGCCAGCGGGAACATTTTACATTAGAAAGATATTTCCGCTTCTCTTAAATCTGCCATATTGGGATTGTCATAGCAAGGCTCTCAAAAAATGGTGAATTTCGTTTCTGGAAGGGAGGATGTAGTAATGGGTGTCATGGAGATCTATGTTATAATGTCGTAGAAAGAAAGTATTGTACATGGCTATCCGAAAGAGAACGGAGATGAAAAAATGCAAGGAGAAAATCGCTTTATTAAATTACTTTTGTTTTCTACTGCTGGGGGGGAAGTTCTTCTTTACGGATTCAGTTCCCCAACAAACCAGCCTTTTTTGACATGGAAGCAGAGAGAGATATCAAAAAAACACCAAAGTGTTCTTACAGCCATTTTACCTTTTCATGAAGCGGAAATCTTTGAGAAAAGCCTCACACAGGAAAGCACTCTGTCTATGGCGAAGATAACGATGAAATCTCCCCAATTAGTTATCAGGCCCATGGTACTGGTCAATGATACGCATTCAAGGCAGCATGGTCCGGTTGTGGAATACGCATATCTGAAGGAATTGTGGAATGTGCAAAAGGAAGCACTATTTCAGGAAATCCTCCATTCATTTGGGACAGATGGTAAGGAACTGTACCGAGATGTCCAGGACTTAATACAGTGGTGCCAAGAGGAATGCGGCATTGATTTTTCTTCGCAGGGGCATCGCTTCGGAAACTTTGAACACTATCAGTCAGCTCCATTGGGCACAGGTTTTAAGATCTTGACACATAAGGAGTTGGAATTAAAGAAAGTAACGATTCAAAAAACAGAGGTGTTTTCCCGAGAATTGGTGGTAAATTGCGCTGCAGAACATCGTAAGCGGTGGCTGATCAATCAGACAAAACTGCTGCCTGCGGAGGAGAGTTCTGTGGAGTTCACGGCCAAGGAATCTATGAGCAGGGTAGTAGTACAGATATGGGATGGTGAAACCGGAGAGTTGCTTTTCGCCCGTGATTTATCAATGATGCTTGGAGTAAATCTGGAGATGAATTTTGACTCGTCTTCGTATCATGTCAGAGATGCTTGGACAAAGAAATTACTTCAGTCAGCTTCCAACCGAAAAAGAGAGATCGAAGAAAAAATAGAAAAAGTTGATCGGGTTACAACCGATCGTACGGTTTCAGTTAAAAGCAGCTTTCACACAGAAATTGACACCTCATTGGAAACAGGAAGGAGGCTTTTAACCGATTATCGGAAAACACGTTGTTTGGGAGCATTTATTCCGAATACAGGAAAAGATGGAGAAATTGATAGTTTTCTAAAAATACGTAAGTATCTGGCGGATAGTACTGTGGACAGAGTCATTCTTGCAGATCCATATTTTTCAGTCTCAGCTGCAGAAAAATTATTGACTAGAATACCACGCACGAATCTGCAGCTTGACATTATTACCTGCCTTGGGATGACTGACCCGGATACAGGGAAAGCATCCGATATTTGCAAAGAGTATGAAAAATTCCTGTTTAGCAATGCAAAATTGCTCCATGGCCGGCTGTCAGTGCGCAATTTGAGGCGAGGGAACAAACCGGTGTTTCATGATCGGTATTTGCTGCGGTTCCATAATGACCAACATATTGACGGATTTCTGTTGAGCAATTCTTTGAACAAGATTGGACAGAACTACCCCTTTGTCATTGCACCGCTGGAGCATGAGGTAGCTCTGGAAGTATGCGAATATTTGACTCAGATGTTTGATGCTAAGCTCCAAGAAAAGAAACCGCCAAAAGAGCGCATTATTTGTGATGTTCTGTATGATTCTACAGTGAAACCGACGGCCCAAGATAAAAAGAAGTTATCTCCATCACCTTTGAAAGAGTGGCTGGGGACAGAATATTGTGAGAATGGCAGAAACACGATTCCAAAGGAGAACCTGTCTGTAGCGGTTACGGAAGTATGGAATCATTGGGGACAGGATAAAGAGGGCGTTTGCCGAGTCTTGGGAGAGCTATGCTCGAATGTGTTTCGATGGTCAATTGAAGATGTTGCAGAAACCTTAAAAAATATAGATGGAGCTGCAGATGAGTTTCTAATGTGGTTTTCTGATTTTGCCGAAGAAAAAGAGCGGCGTATGGTGCATGACCAAAGAGGCATCAACGCGCCGGAATACACGTTATGGGCCTTGCTTCATGATCGGGCAACAGTAAGCAGAGCAGGTTTTGATATTCTATTCGATCAGGCAGGACATATTTGGTATCGGGAAAACGGGTGGTTTCATGGAAGCTATCGCCTAATGTTAAAGTTGGATCCTGCGGCGTTCCTTTTGCTATTGGATAACAGTAGATCACCGCTGATGTTCGATATTTTGGCGGCTCACATGTCGTTTTATCCCTGGTCAGAACGGCTTTTCCTGTCTGCTTCGAAGTCAAAACTATTGTATACCCAACTCTTGTGTGCGCAATGGATGTTTTCCCTATTCAGAGATGGAAAACTGTCCAACAAGCAGGTTTTGGACACTTTGGCGCAACTAACTCCGCAAAAAAGATCGTTACAGACCGCCTATTTTTTAAGTCAAATTACTTTCTTTACACGTACGAAACATACCTTGGACGCCGATGCGAGGGAGCAATGGGAGCAGTTATACCAACAATTGTTATCGCTCCTGGCAGCCGATCTTTTGCACTGTTCGGAGCAAGAACGGAACACGGCGTTGTTTTGGTTGTACGACAATGAACAATGCTCACAGTGCAGTTTACAACTGGATCTTTCCCGATATATTGAAGACTCAACCATCCGGGACGCTGTGCTTCAAAAAGCCGTGGAGGGTATTCAAAAGTACTTAATTGATTCCAAATATGAAAGAAATCTGAAAACGGCCGTTGATCTGTATCTGACCAGCGCCGAGCAGTTATACGGGGGTGAGGTAGAAAAACAGATATTAGGGAAACTTGTGGATTGGAGAACCTTTGAACGGGCAGCGGAGCCGGAACTGAAAAACTATGCATACGATAAGTGGCATTACGCTTATATACGAGCAAAGTGGCAGCTGTTCCTGCTTGCTAAATATGCCCAGCTCCATCCTGGAGCCGAAAAAACTCTAAAATGGCTCAAAGAATGGAGAACACGTTTACCTAATATTGCGAATGAGGAGTCAGGTACGAACTTGACGGGTTCATAATTACAGGAAACAGTCAAAAAAAATACAAAACCGGCTCCGTCTGAGTTTTCTCAAAGATGGAACCGGTTTCATTTTTAAATGTACCAAACCTAATTGCATTGCTTGGTTTTTAAATTGTCACGCCATCTGTTTCACGGTTGCTAAATTTTAGTGTCATCCAAGGCTCTTTCAAAAATGGTGTAGTCGTGGTGCAGTAAGCACCTTTTCGAGCCGCATAATCATTGGTACATCAGGCTTTTTCGGGACTTTTCAAGATACTGCCGTGGCAGACAAAAGCACTCTTACCATTGATTCAAAACTCCTTGAAACTGTCAAAATCGCTCCATTGATGGTATGACCAGGCCTGACGTTGAAATCATCAAGGGGGGCCGCGAAGCAGCCCCCCTCTCATCTATGATGGAGCTGCCTGCTGTATCGTGCCGCAGCTCCTCCAGTCGAGGTGACGGCAGTAAATCCAGCTATGACCTGGTAAAAATTGAGGGATAGCAGTTCACCAATTTTCTCGGTTTCCGTTCAGGTCCTGCCGTGGCAGGGGAGCGTCACCCAGAGGTCATCGCTCTTCCTTCCGCTCTTTTGGGGGCCCGGGAGCCCCTCCCAGCTCGCCGCTCAGGAAACGGCTCAGTTCCCGGAACAGCACCGCCAGCTCCCTGCGGCTCCCCTCCGAAAGCCCCATGGACCACTCCAGGGTCCGGAACATCAGGCCCGCAGCCTCCATCTCTTCTTCGCTGTACATCCCCAGCAGCTGGGCCGGGCTCTCGTGAAGGTGGTCCGCTATTGTCTGCACCGTGGCTAGGGTAGGATTTCCGGTCCCGGCCTCGTATTTTTGCAGCGCGCTCTTGCTGATCCCCAGCTCCTTCGAATATTCCTCCAGGGATGCGTGAGAGAGCGCCCGCTTCTGCTTGAGCCGGTCAGCCAGCATATCCTGCATCTCCATCCGCAGCCCCTCCTGTCCCTCGTTTCTAGTTTGTTCTGTTGTTTTAGCATACCTTATTTTCCCACATCGTGTCAATCCCACGGAGGCTGAGAAGGAACAATTTTTATTTCTTTCCCCTCCCCTCTTGATTTCTCTCTGCTTTTTTGGTATCTTTAATAAGCGAATCTTCCGCCCGGATCGTTTGGCGTGTATCTGAAACAGAGGCCCCTCCGTCGGCCTGCGGCTTCTTTCGTCTGGGCGACAGACCGGGACCGGTCTGTGTTCTGTGGAGGTGTACCCAAGTGGTTGAAGGGTCCGGATTCGAAATCCGGTTTCTATGCGGAGTGCCAAACGGCTGAAACCCTTGGAACCATGCGGGTTCCTGCCGAATTCAAATTGAATAATGTTGCTTGTTCTATCCTGTTGTTCTTCCCGATTTCCACCGGCTGAATTGGTCGGCGGGTCGGGACCAGGGATATAACATAAATTTGGAGATGTACCCAAGCGGTTGAAGGGTCCGCACTCGAAATGCGGTAGGTCGGCTCAAAACCGGCGCGAGAGTTCGAATCTCTCCATCTCCGCCATGAGGTCTGTCAGCAAAAAGCTGGTAGACCTCATTTCTTTTATGGTGCATCCGCCGACAAATTTTGCACCATGGGGGTCACAATATCCTGCTCAATGGCCGCGGCGGATTGCTTTTTTGTTGCATATTGGAGATGCCCATAAATATCCACCGTCGTTGAAATTTCACTGTGACCCAACCATTCCTTTACCTGTTCCATTGGTACTCCGTTTGCAAGCAGGAGAGAGGCACAGGTATGGCGGAGATCATGGAAACGAATATGCCTCATATTATGTTTCTCAAGCAATTTCCCAAAAGTCGAAGACACATAATTAGGCTTAATCAGATTGCCGATTACATCGACGCAGACATAACCCAAGTTTTCTTTGTTGTAAGCGCGGCCGCAGAGCTTGCGGTTTTCTTCCTGTTGTTCTCTTGCCTCCAACAACCGCTCCTTTAAAAAAGGAATCAGAGGATAAGTCCGTAGGCTGGACTTATTTTTGGCCTTGTCCTTCTTGATCGTAAGACGTTCTCCTTTAACATTGCAAATCGTGACCGTGTGCCGGATGGAAACGCAGTCGTGCTTGAAGTCAAAAGCGTTCCATTTCAGTCCAATGACCTCACTGCGGCGCAACCCATAAAATGCAGTTAGAAGAATCACTAGCTCAATCTTGTGCCCCTTGATAATCTCAAACAGGCGTAGGACTTCGGAATCCAGGTAGTAGTCCCCTTTGAAGGCTTCAGGCTTGGAAATGATGATTCGGTCGGCAGGATTATTGGGGATTAGCTTTTTGTCCACCGCATAGTTCAGCGCCCCATGAATTAGAGCATGGTAGTGCTTGACAGTAGACGGCTTAACCCGCTCCAATTCCTTCTCATAAAAGGCAAGGATATCTTCTTTGGTCAGAGCAGAAAGTGATATAGGATGCTCACGGAAATACGGAGCGATAGGATTGTTGAGCTGCTGTTCGTAACCAGCGTAGGTGGAAAGTTCAATGGGCTTTGCATCTATGGCTCGCCCAGTAGCTGTCCTATACTTATGCTCTAACCATTGGTACAGGAAATCTACAAACGACACTTCTGCCATTACTTGATTTTCCTTTGATGCCAATAGACTGAAGTTATCCGTGATTGTGCTTTCTCGCAGCAGTTTCTCTGTCCACTCTTTCCGAACAGCAGGAAGCATATTATTTGCCCAGGTTTTATTTCCCCTAGCTTTCCTATGTGTCGGAATCCACTTGGGTTTCCTTTTTCCATTTTCAGTGATATTTAGGACCCAGTAGAGATAGCCTTTTTTCTCGGCCACATGGCCGGAAATCAACTTCGTGTTTTCTTGCAGGTGTACCGCTGGCATATTTGTTGATCCTCCTTTTGCGGCATTGAGTTCACCTACCAATGACACCTATATTGTATCATTGGATAGAACAAAACTCCAGGTAAACCGGGATCTAAATTGTTAATTTTCTGCGTCTATTTTTCTGACCGTAGGAGGCGAAAACTCCTCATTCCATTATAACGGAGTAGGAGACTTTTAAATAGCCAAGGATATGAGCTTTAGGGATTCGATAGGCGCGCCCAATTTTTAAGGACTCGATTTTCCTATCTTTCAACAGCTTATAGCCGGTCTTTTTGCTGATCCCCAACACTTTACACATTTCTCCAATATCCATCACATCAGGGTAATCTTTCAACATGAGGCGGTAAGCATCTTTCGGGGACAGCATCATATGGCCATTTTCATTCACGGTGCGTATTCCTTTCCTTAGTGGTTTTTATGCCAAGGCTGACAGAAATCGCCTTATCAATTTCCTTCATTTTCTCCCTGCTGATATGCCCAATGTAACCTCTGAGCCTCCTGCGGTCAACCGTCCGTATCTGTTCTAGCAGTAACAGGGATGTGGGAGCGAGGCCCGGAACATTCTCAAGCGAAACATGAGTAGGAAGGTTAGTCTTGTCCCTTCGACTGGTGATAGCCGCTGTTACCACTGTTGGGCTGAAGGAATTACCTACATTGTTTTGAAGCACAAGGACAGGGCGTGTACCTCCCTGTTCCGAGCCAACTACTGGGTCCAAATCAGCGTAGAACAAGGTGCCACGCCGGATTGCCTTCCTCCGCATAGTCATGACCTCCTGAATATAAGTAAGCTGGAAACAGGGTGGGCCCCTAAAAGCCCACCCTGTTTCCGACGCAATTTTCCAATCTGTTTTCTTTTTAGTGTGCTATTTGTCCCAGACACCCCACACACGGGAAGTCATCGGTGGCCAGCAGCGAACCGGCCCACGGGAATCTCACCCCTCCGAGGATCTCTCCGAGCTGCCCCCATTGCATGATCCTGCGGTCAAGCAGGGCTGTGGCTGGGCAGGAGTACCATTGTATCCTTTGCCGATCATGGCCGCACCGGGAGCCACCCGTTTTTTACAGACCACCGTTTCTCGCTCATACGGACAGGATGACAGAAAAAATCAGTAGAAACTACTCATCCATACCATACCTCATGGCGCGGCTTCTGAATCGGCTTTTGCTCATCGCACTGGCAAAGGGGAAGTTACCGATGAATGGATATGTGGTTGTCAAGGAGCAGGAAAAGTAAGTTCGGAAGAACTCCCTTCACCTATCGTCATGAAACTAATAGGGTGTCAACCCTGTTCCGCAAATATAACTCTTAATTTTTCAACAGCAATTTTTAACGATTTTGCCACCGCTTGATGACTAGCCCCCTCGATTCGACCAATTTCCCGACTGGATAGTCCATAAAATATATTGAGTCGAAATCGCCGTTTCTGGGTTTCCGTAAGTATATTTGTAGTAAACAATTGTCCCAGGGCTAATTTAGCATAGCGATAGTTTTGACGCTCTACCTCAAATTCTTCCCATTCGTCCTCTAGTGAGCGGGTAGCACAACAATTCATCTCCTCCATTCCCTGGATAGATATATTTTTACGGGTCTGGGTGTTCTCTGCTCTGTCCTGCTCATAATAAATCTCATCAGACAGAGCTTTTAATTTCAAAAAGTCCTGCTCCGTTCTATCTGGATTCTCCTCTAAATAATCCTCCAGAGAAATCTCTATAATTTCATCATTAAAGCGATACACAATATTAGGGCTGTATTTGTTCGCTGCATAATCATTTTTGCGATAATTCCACAATTTTTTCTACCTCCGATCTGTTTTTGAAAACAGATCGGAGGCGGTGGTGCCCTGCTTCTATGCCTGAGCCACTTATGAAACAAGCGACCGACTTTGTAATCTGGTACAAAGTCGGCCGCTTGTAAGATGTCAGAAAGTAATTTACCCTTATGGCATCGTAACTTACATTTTATTTCTTTAAGTCAAATACTGTTCTCCCATCTGGTCGTAAATTTGGAAGAAAACTGTTTATATGTCTATGGTTCCTTTATTTACTGCTGGGGCCTGAAAACCAACTTTGGTCTTCAGGCCCCTTTGTCATATTACTTAATGACTCTCCACACCGGAATATGTGACGTCATCTTCTACGAATTTCCCGTTGGCGTCATAAACTTCTGTGGTAAGTTTCAGGCGATAATCGTATCCACGGGCAACAAATTGCGCCTTGTTGAATCTAATCACATCGCCGCTGTCACTCCACTCCTTAATCGTTTTCCATGTAGATCCATCTTTTTGTTGCAGCTCCAGTGTTGCCTCAGCTTCATACCCAGATGCTACCGTGCATGTTCCATCACAGGAGGCATAGCCGCTACTGTTAATAGATAGGTCCACAGTTACCGATCGAATGGCTACAAATCTAGCTGCCGCTGGTAGTAGCATCATTGCCAGCATACATACTACCAATGGCCCGGTAAAAATTCTCCTCAAACTGTTTTGCTTTTTCATTTAGTCGTCATTCCTTTCAAGTCTTATTTGAGCTCTGCTCATAATATAAGACTCAACATTTGGAAAAACGCAACCAAAAATTTTTATATTTACCAACGAAGGCCCTCGGCCAGCATTACCAGCTGATCTGATGTGAGAGCATTTTTCGCCTCTCCTGTTGATGTGATTTGGATAATATAGTGATTTTCTTCATCAAGCCAGACCAAAGTTTGACTATATACACTATCTAAATCTTTCTCATAAAGAGTTGCTGAATATCCTTGAATCTCCACATTACTCTTCCTAGATTCTTCTGAATCAAACTTATGGATTGTCTTTTCTGAATATTGGACCACATTAACATCTATACGATGTCCCTCTTGATCATAAATACAAACTAGCCGATTCTTTTTCCCATCTGCCCATCCATTATCTCCAACCTCATAGCCTTCTGGAATCCATTCAAATCCTAAATCGTAGTAATATGTCATATTCGCATCTTGATTTGTTGAAGCACTCTGTGGGACCTGCTCTATATCCTTGTTCCCCTCTTTTTCGAAGGTAAACTCTGTGTACTGTTCACATGTTCTAATTACCACATTCAGTATGCTCAAACGGAGTTGTTCTGATGCCGCCATTGCAGTCGTTAGAAGAACAAGTAACAGCATAACGGCCACAGATATCCGCTGCACCATTTTCCATGTCATCCGGCCGAGGTTTCTTGCTTTCTTTCGATTAAATTCTTGACGTATCAGCTTTTCGCATCGCCGCCGCACCTCTGCCGGAACCTCCGCTTCTGGATCTGCTTTCAATCGTTCATTAAGTTCAATAGCCTTTTTCCCTTCTTCTTCCGCCACGGAATCCATCAACAGGGCAAACAGAGCATCTTCATATTGCTCTATCAACTGTTCACGTTTTGTCATCCTTCTTGCTCCTCTTCATAATTACCATGAGCTTTCTTCTAGCTCTGGTCAATTTCATTCTGATACTGTTCGGCTGGCAACCAAAATCCCGTGCCAACTCCTTATCCCCATATTTTAACAAATACTTTCCTTCTAAAAGTGCTCGATCTTCTGGTCCCAAGTGTTTCAAGCCTTCTTTTAATTTTTCAATCTCCTCTTCATAGAATAACTGTTCCTCTTCCGCCAATATTATATGACGCATTCCTTCTTCATTCAACGTCTCCAGACTTATTATTTTACTTCTTTCTCTGTTACGCTTTCTCAAATATGAAAACGATGTATTTCTTATTGCAACCACAATATATCCAGCCTGCGCAGCACAATCTAAGTTACACAAAACCCTCCTTTTTTCAATCAGCTTTTTAAGGCTCTCCTGTACTATCTCCTCCTGTTCCATACTGTCAGAGATATACCGCCTAACTGTTGCATACATAAGGCGTTCATATTTGCGATAAAGCTCTTCCATAAACTCTCGTTCTTTTTGGTCACACATTCCTAAATCTTTTTCTATCTTTGTTTTCATTAGAATAACTCCTATATAATGTCTTTCCTTTTTATATAAAAAGACACCTGCTTTTGGCAAACGCAACAATGGCAATTTTATTGTTGTCTTCTGCTCTGGCATTTTTATTAGTTATTCTAAAATTATATACTATTTTACTCCATTTTCAATTCGTTTTCTAAAATATCACTCTCATTTATTTTAGAAAATATATAATAGTAATTACTTGATATTGGGGAGGAAAGAGGAGTGGCGCAATTTGGTGACCTGCTGGCAGAACTGCGCCAGGATCGTGGTTTGACACAAAGCGAACTTGGCAAGGTTATTTCTGTGACTTCAGGAACTATCTCCAACTATGAGCACGGCTTCCATCTCCACGATTTGGAGAAGCTAGTATTACTTGCTGATTATTTTGGTGTCTCAACAGATTATCTCTTGGGAAGAATATCATCTAATCTTCCGATTGACGTGTTGCAAAAGGCTCTCACAGATGGGACCCCTGTTTCAGATGTAATTCACAGTCTGTTCCAACTTCCTCCTGACCGTCAACGGGCGATTCTATTGGTAATTTCCGATATGGCATTTCGAGCCATGGTGGATCAGTACGGAACGGGGGAAGGTAAGTAAGTCCAATGTTTTTTGTCCCAGTTGCTATCCTCGTTATTGAGGACGAAGATGACCGAACCTTTATGGAAAATCTCTACTCCTCTTACCACCGACTCATGTACCATACAATTCATCTCATTACCGAAGACCCTTGGATTACTGAAGATATTCTTCAGAGCACAACAGAGAAACTAATCCAAAATTTAGATACTATTAAGCATCTTCCTCAGCCCAAATTGGTAAACTATATTAAAACGGCCTCCACCAATACGACATACACATATCTCCGCAAGAGAAACTTGGATGCAATTACTCCTCTTTCTGGTCTAGAAAATGAATATGAGCTTTCTCAAAGCAGCAAAGAAAATCCTGAATTACTTTTTTTAAGGGATGAAGATATCAATTGCTTTACTACTGTCTTTAACGAGCTGGATGAGAAAGACCGCTATTTATTAACTAGCCGTTTTGTTGAGGGAAAGTCTTACTCAAGTCTATCTGAAGATCTTGGAATACAACCTGATAGTGTGCGTATGGCTGTTACCAGGGCAAAAAGGAAAGCCGCTGCTATTCTGAAACGGAAATATTTGACCCGTTGATTTACCGTTTCGCTCTTTCTATATTATGAAGTGTTTTTGTGGAGATAGGTGTTGAAAAAGTCTTCCTTAGTTTTTTAAGAGCAACAATCTTTCCCTGATTTACTGACTGCCTGCTACATCCCCATCGACGTGCAATTTCCGCTGCGGTCAGAGAATTCTCAAACATTAGTGTTATAATTTCTCTTTCTCTTTTTGTCAGTACATCAATCTGGAGTTCAGTTAATAGCCCATCATTAAGTTGTATCTTATCTTGGGTCGCCAAATACTCTGCCTCTTCTTTGGGGCTGATCTCATCCCAGCCAATTACGGTCTCTACATGGTGATACTTTTTATATATTCTGAAACAATAATGATACATTGACTGTTTTATATACTGAACTACGGTACCATCGTCTATATTTCGCAAATTAGACGGAGAAAAATCTTTAACCAGTTCTATAAATGCCAGTATCATTTCCTCATTACCATCTTCGATATGAAGTTGACGACCACATTTTTTGATTAAGGGGGCGAATTTTTGGAGCAGCGCCTCCAACGCTTCGTTATTTGTCTGTGCAAGTCTGATGCAGTCGGCCAGCATTGCTCTTCACTCCCAGATCAAATCTGGAAATGAAAGAGAAACGTGATGAAAAAAAGTAAACCTCCTTTGCAATAATTTTTATGAAAGATTTCTCTTCATCTCTATACTATTAGACGCAGTTATGAAGCTATTGCAACATGCGTCCATTACTTTTTGCAAGTATGAGACTGACCCTATTTTGATCTTTGAGGCAACACATCTGTAATTATTCCATATTATAAAACGGCTGACCGAAACACCGGCCAGCTGTTTTCGCTTTTTCTGCCATTGATTCTCTGTTCAAATATCTGAGCTTTCGAGTTTGTTCGGCTGATTCCTCTATTTTGTGTTGCACTCATTTCAATGAGCAGGCAATTAAAAATAATCTCACATAAAGTAATGTCTTCCTTTACTTTTTTTTAAAATGTGTCTCTTTATCTCTTATCTGAACCCTTGTGTCAACTATTTATATGCGTTATAAAGTCCCGACTATTTTTAAGATAGGCAGCTTTGGAAAGGAGCATTACTTTATGGTAGAAATAGTTGTTGATTATTTAGGCAAACTTGTTATCATTTTTTTGGGCGAATTAGATGGGCTACTATATGCTCTTGTGATTTTTGTGGTCCTCGACTATATCACTGGAATTTGCGCCGCCATTCAGGCTAAACACCTGTCCAGCAATATTGGTGCAAAAGGAATTGCAAAAAAGGTTGCTATTTTTTTAGTAATCTCGGTTGCCCATGTTGCGGACCAATACCTAGTTGATTCAACAGATGTTCTACGGTCCATGACAACTCTTTTCTATTTGTCAAATGAAGGTATAAGTATCTTTGAGAACATTGGGAAAATAGGAATTCCGCTTCCCGGTAAACTCAATAACCTGTTATCTCGATTTGAAGACATTAAAAACCAAATGAAGTAGCGCATCCCAAAAACTTATTGTGAAGAGCCGCTGTCACTCCAAAAGCTAGTGACAGCGGCTTTTGCTAGCTATATAAGAATTTTCTTCAAAAATGGTATCTTTGCTATTAACATCGCAGCACAAAATGAGATAACAACTGTCAGGCTTATTTCCAAACTTAGAAGCTGAATTACAGACACAGAACCGCCAAGCAAATCCGCTATTGAATCAAGGATTAGCACGTGTATCCAATAGACCCCAAATACCAGATTGGAAGCAGAGGCCAGCATTTTCTCCAAAGGGCGCAGGTCTCTCTCATGGTGGGTGCAAACCGTTTTACAGAGCAGGAACAGGGCTGCCGCGCAGAGATAGTGATTCAGAGAATACCCGCCGTTGAAGGGCAGAGGGACCTGCTTGGGAGACGAGGTCCAGAGATTGCCCAGAACGCCCCAGAGATATCCTATGACACCGCCGCAATAAATCACGGCCCTCATGCGTCTGCCAGGGCTGTAATGGCCCAGCAGATACCCCATCAGGAAGAAGCCCAGGTATCCCTCCAGGATGGGGTCGAACAGATAGATGTAGACCGGCAGTACTGTGTTGAGAAGGGGGCGGATAGAGGTGGGGAAGATAATGAGGAGGAGAAGCAGGGACAGCTGTCTGCCCGTGCAGGCGTCTGTGATCCGCTTCAGAAAGGGAGCCGCCAGATAGATCCCCATCATCGTATAGACGAACCACATGTGGTAGCTTTGGCCGCGGTTCAGCAGGGAGGAGAAAAAGGCATCAAGGGAAACAGGCACTCCTGTGCGCAGGGCATCGGCAAGCAGATAGATCAGGTTCCAGGCGCATAGGGGGAGCGCCAGCCGCAGAAGGTGTCTCCGATAGAACGTGGACGGGATGAGGGTATCCGGGGAGCGGAGGATCAGATATCCGCTGATCATGAAGAAGAGGGGGACTCCAGTCCGGTTCAGCGGGTTTTGCAGGAGACACAGATACCAGGACGAGATGCCGTAATAGACCGGGTTGGAGAGGATGGGGGACATGGCGTGCAGGACGATGACAAAAAGGATGGCAATACAGCGCAGACAATCCAGATAGGTAATCCTATGTTTCATAATATGCTCTCCATCTTAGCGATGAACTAATGTCTATATTACTTTCCATTATATAATACGCCTGACAAAAGCCAATGCAACAATAAATTATTTTCTTCTTCAAAAGTATGGGGGGCGCATGATTCAGTCATGCGCCCCCATGTCAGTGACTTTTTATTTCTTCTCTAGGCCCATTAGGTTACGATCAGCTTGCTGTTGTTGTCTCGTCCCTTGTAGCTGATATCCGCCTTTTCCGTACTGCCGACAGATACATCAATGAATTCATCATTGAACGCCACCGCATACTGGTTAAAGGAAGAATTATAATTCCACGCAACATAGCTGTCGCTACCACGCTTAATATAGCACTCCTTAAATGCGGTTCCTGTAAAGTACTCTCCATTGTTCAGATTGGGAGTGGGATTGTCGTTAGAGTCATGCGGGCAGAAGGAGATTGTACGATAAAACTCATTAGAGCGACTGGCCGCAAACTGGGAATCTTTATATACTTTGCTACACTTCTCCACATTATTATAGTACACTGTGGAGGTAATCTTCCCATCCTCCTTCACCAGCTCAACCGTTACATTTCCTCCGCCGTTGATGTTGGCAATAGGAGTGGCGCTCAGGGTCTCAAACTTATCTAGTGTGGAGTTGCAGATTGCGTACCACTTATAGGAAGATCCAGACTTTCGGAGCTGGAGGCCACATTCAAACGTATTGGTCCCAGAATGCATACCTACAAAGAAATACGCATTGGTATTATTGGTCAAATTGGTTCGAATCCCGCTTAAATTTACAACAACTTTAGCAGCTTTATTTTGCTTCCCGTCATATGCGGAAGAAAGGGTCGCCACAGAATAGTAGCCGCCAGACGCCTTCTCCTGCTTTTCTTCATAAATGGCTTTGAGGGAAACATCGCTGTGTCTAAAGAACGTCCTAATTCTGCTGTTAGAGAGCTCACCATTGCCGTCAACTGCCTTGCTATATGCAAAGTTATTCAACCACGTCAGCATCTTTCCATAGCTGTTGTTGGTAAGGCCAGGAAGCACCTCTCCAGAGGAATAGTTCTGATCTGCCGACTCTCCATAATACTCGTTAAACTGATAAAGGTGATAGGTATTAGAATTGTTGTCCTTTGTAAATACAGTGGTCCCATTTTTGTCCTTTATCACCGTGCCCTTTGCCATGGTACGGACAGCATCAAATGCTTCATAAATGGTATCATATTCTTTACTGCCAATATAATACTTCGTATCCGGTCTAAACGCCATGATTATTCACTCCTTATATTTTATTTTGAACGCGTTCATCTTATAAGGAGTCAACCAATCATGAAATGTAAATCGGTGGTAAACAATTTTGCAATTTATTATTTCTTCTCTATTTTTAGTCATTTACAATTTTACTTTTGTAGAAGCAAAAATTATGTTGCACTCTTTTGTTGAAAGCGTCTTTATTACATGAAAGAGCAAAGCAGGTGTCCACACAAAAAAAGATGATGTAATAATCGCACACTGGATGGGGTGATTCCAATGCAGAGGTATTAGATAATTCATGAATTTATTTCCGCATCTTCTTTGATTAAGAGAGAATTACGGTAAGCGTCAAATATAATATGAGATAAAAAGAACGAGAGCAGCCAATACTTTGTCTGCTCTCATTCTTTGCTTCTGGAAGCAATAAAAATTTTGAGACTACAATTTAAGCAGGGCGCTCAAATTCGTCAGAGCAGACTGCATGGAAAAGTACAGCAAGAAATTCAGCGGAACGCAAGCGCCTGTCAAGGTGTCTATGGGAAAGAGATTCCAACAAGGGGAGATTGTGCTTCCAGGCAATAGTAGATACAGTTCGAATATTTCGTTCCACCGCCTTCCAGTTCGTCCCATACTTCCTGGCGACATCGGGATACAGCCACTTTGTCACCAACAAAAGCCTGTCTTGCTGTTCCACGCACAAAGATACTGCATAAGCGGTATGGAGAAATCCTTTGTAATTAGCGGATATTCCAAGCTGGTATAATAGATCACAAATGGCTGAGGAGGCAACCATCGTATCATCTCCTTATATGGTTTCTAAAGACTTTATTAAATATTTCAATCCCTTTTAAGTGGAGATTAGAACATCATCCTTGTCAAGAATATTGAGTGCTGATTTTTGCCCGGGGTAGATGATCTGGGCGTGCTTGTACCAACGCCAATCCAGGCGTTGTCCGCAATGGTCACAAAAGTTCTGGCCTTCACGTTCCAAAGTGGCCATACACGCGGGACAGACAGGAAATGTGGTCAATCCGGCCGGGGATGTAAAAGCCATTGCTTGAGAAACCAGGAGCGGTTTGTTGCGCAGCAGCAACTTTGTAGTCGATTCAGGCGGAATATCAGACATTCCGAATATGTCAGGCGAGTCTCGGAAAAGAAAACCAGGGTCACGCTCAATGAATTCAAAAAACGGGATATCGGATTGAATGTAGACAGCTAGATAGGTAATAAAAACGCTGGGATCTGGTTCCTGCTTCATAGAGCGTCCCAGATAAGAAAGAACCAAATCTTGTTCCACAAGTGCATCCCAGCAGCGATGCGCCAAGCGTATCACGCTCTTGTACACAGTTTCAGGCTTTTTATGAAGCAGTCTGGCAACATCGGGGTAAATATGTTTCGTTGCTTTAATATCGGACATGGAGATATGCTGTTCAAATAAGAGGTCATTGGTAATGTTTAGAGCAAGAACGAGTGGACGAATATTCGGACGAGTTGTACCAAAAATATTGCGCAGGAAAATTTCTGTGTTTGCCATAAAAGAACCACCTTTCATAAGATAGTTCCATAATATGACAAGATCAGACAGATAGACGACATGGGATAAAACAGGACAAAACTTCCTTGTTTTTCCACACCGCGGTGCCAATAATCCCTATTGGAAAAAGCAAAAGCGGGCTTACCAATGGCAATCCCGCTTTCACAAGATATATTCTATTTCTTTGTAATACAACATTCTGGGGGAATATTTTCCGGGAGCAGCTTTGCGGCCCAGTTCTTGTCGGTAACTGCCAGTCCGGGTGCCTTGGAAAACACATGAACCAAATATCGGTATGGATCAAGGTTATTCTCCCTGGCCGTTTCAATCAGACTGTAAACAATGGCGCTGCTCTGAGCACCGCCCTCCGTATTGGCGAACAGCCAGTTCTTCCGCCCCATCACAAAGGGTTTAATGCTCCGCTCCGCCCGGTTGTTGCTTATTTCCAGACGCCCGTCCTCTAAAAAGCGTTTCAGATATGGCCACTGCTCCCGCAGATAGTACAGCGCCTTTCCCAAAGAGGACTTGGGCGGGGCGGTCTTCGTTTCCGCCCATGCCAACAAAGCGTCCATCACCGGCTTGGACCGAGCCAGACGCTGGATATAACGTTCTTCCGGCGGCAGATCCGCTAGTTCCTTTTCAATGGCGAAAAGAATATTACAGTATTGCAGTCCCTCCAACGCCGTGCAGCCAACCTGCTGCTCTTTTGGCAAGGCGTTCACCGCCTCGTCAAACTTTCGCCGCAGATGCGCCCAGCAGCCAACCACCCGGATGTTCTCCGGCAATCGGTGGTAGCCGGAATACCCATCCGCATGGAGCCAGCCCGTAAAGCCCTTGAGGAATGCTTCGGCATTCTCCGCCTTCCGGTTCTGCTGGTACTCATACAGAACTATGGGATGCTCGGCGTCTCCGCCAGTCCGGTACAGCCACATATAGCACTTGCTCCTGGCTGTCTGCCCTTCCAACTTCAGCACCTGCAAGGTTGTTTCATCCGCATGGAGAACCTCGCGCTGAAGCAACTGCCGGTGCAAGTGGTCATAGATGGGCCGCAGCCAGTCCTCCGCCACCCGCAGCACCCAGTTGCTCATCGTCTGCCGGGAGAGCATCACCCCAGCACGATTCCATTCCTGTTCCTGCCGGTACAGCGGAGCGTACATCACAAACTTCTGCACCATGATATGGGCCACAGCCTCCGGGGAGGCATAGCTGCCCGAAATCAGGGGAGGCTCTTTGGGGGCTTTCAGGATAGGTGTTTCCGTCCCTGTCTGCTTGCAGTTCTGGCAGGCGTATGTAAAATAAACATCTTCCCGGATCTTCACCTGGGCAGGGACCATTACCAGAGTACGGCGCACCTCGGTCCCAATCTCTGTCATGAGCGTACCGCATTCAGGACAGTTACGTTCAGACTCCGGGACGCGGTGCTCCACCACCTCAACAGGGATGTTCTCAGGCAGAACCTCCTCCACACGGGAGGATCGCTTCTGCCGGGTATGAGCGGCAACCCTGGTTTCCCTCGTGGCAGTCCTCCTGGTAGACAGCCATGCTTCCGTCTCATCAAACATGAAACTCAGCTGGCCAACCAACTCCTCCTATTACAATGTATTTACGGTTGAAGGCACGGCAGCCAGCCGTGTCTTTT
>OIWN01000506.1_pt1 | contig 35694 bp, 33 predicted proteins | sample 1587591 | NCBI WGS metagenome assembly OIWN01 (sample SAMEA3888901, study PRJEB22519) | human gut metagenome | biome: human gut; feature: human-associated habitat; material: faeces | place: Denmark | collected 2010 | reverse complement strand
AAAAAAATCATTTTTGAACAATTGTTCAAATTATTTTTTTATTATCTTCCAAAATTGGTTTTCAGAACTTTAGCAGTGTGTAATAGAATAGGAACTTTCTTTTGACTTATACAATTACAAATTATCAATGAATTTCCTTCTGATTATCAAGATACGACAGCATTTCCTTTCCCCTGCAGTTTTTCTCTCGCATCCATTAATTAGTGTATTGGACGAATATATAAATAGTGCATCACCGACTCATAAATGCAATTTATGCTCTTTTACACACATATTTTAATTGTTCATAATATACTTATAGATTCTCGAAAGAAATATCATCTGATACACCCAATTCTTTCAGTTTGACTTCAAACCTTGTTCTGCAGAATGGACCAAACTTATTTTCTTGCGCCTCCCATGTTTCCTGCGTGTTATTTACAGGAATAATATAATATTCGGTTGTATTCTTGTTATAACGGTGTAAGGAAATGCCCATGCTGTCCTTTAAGGCAGGATATGCCTTGACGAGAATAAATTCATCATCATATCCCACAGCATAAACGCTTGCTCCCGTTAATCCCGTATATGGTGCATCCTTTTTCTGCTGGTGATAACACACATCCATATCCTCATTGGTATCTACCGCTATTAGATAATAGTTTCCTGTCAGATGTCGTTCATATACAAACCCGCAGCTTTGCATCAGGAGAAACAGTAAAATGAATAATGATATAACAGTTTTCATACTTCAATTATTATTAAATGTTTGAAAGAAGCATCATTGGATGCTATCCGGGCTTTGTTTACGCAATCATATATGCGCTGCTTTAAGTTACGAACAGATGCTAAGAATGAATGTATTTCCCATGTAACAGTCTGCTATACTTTTTGTTAATTAAAAAAACCTTTCTCTTATATTCCAAAATGCTCCAGATACAGCTCCCGCACAGAATAAGGGCCAACAAGTGTTGTTTCTTTCCGACCATTCCAGGAAGTCACATGGATTTCACCGTCATCTCCAACATAATGCTGTTCTTCAAATGGTGCGGGGAAGGGAAAACTTTCTACAATGCCCCAGTCGATCCTGGATTTCAGCACATCAAACTTCTCACGCTTAAGCTTTTTGAAGTTAAACACCAATGCCGAACCAATTCCATCGAAAAGCAGTTCTGCATATTCTCTGGGTGTCATGTTCTCACTCACATTGCCAGAAACTACATCCACATCCAGTACTTTATATCCACAGTTTGTCCACATTGCATCGGGGGAATACCAAGTAGTCCGTACCTTGCCGCCTACAAAATCCTCGCGAAAGTACGTTCGGACTGAACTTTCAACCTTGACCCCTTCTCTTAATGGTCCATTATATTCTGAAGGCGGAAAATATCGGGCCTTTTCCGGATTAAATTGTTTAAATGCAATGTTCAACATATACCCATACTTCTCACTTCTCATGAGCTTGTGGGGTTTCACTATGTTTTCTTCTATAAAACTCCAAATGTACTCATCCACATGAATTGATACACGGGGACGACTAAATAATGTGATTTTATAGTGATCCTCTCTGTCCACCCTTTCTGTATTGAGCCATATCCGCCATATTTTAATCATAGCTGTTCCTCCCGTCATTTCTTGCTGCTGATTTTATTGTATTTACCGTCTAAAGAAGGTTGAATTGAATCTGTTCTCATTATTGAATCAATCATATGTGTACCTTCAAATAGACGTATGAGTTCTTTTATTCTGAAAAAGTTATTTAACTTATCATCATATTTATAATATGAGTCCACATAAATTTTATCTGAAGACCTTGATGAATAAGCACGTCTTGATATAATGCCCTTACCTTCTATATTGTAGGCCAAAGAAGAATATCCGGAGTATGGATAATCAAAGACTTCTTTATCTTCCAGCACAAGTGTTTCTCCTGTATTTCCAAATGAAACAGTAAATATTACTCTTTCTGTCTGTTCGAAACATTCTTTCATACCATCATTATCATCATACTGATATTCAGAAGTCTTTTCTATATATATGCTGTCTAATACATTATCATAATTTACATATCCAACCAAAGTATCTCGAAAAATGCAATCATTATTCTTTGATATCTCTGTTGAATCATTCCTACATTTTAATCCAATGGGAAGAATAGAAGTTAATATCAAAAGAAACAGTTTCATATATAATTCATATTAACAATAATGGTTCTGCAGGAAAGGCTTGTCCGTTACCTTACTTCGTTAATGGAATATTTATATTTTTCCTTGGCGGTATAAAGCTTCTATGAAAAATCCTATAAAGGTTATTGCCATATACATTATTAGTATCCACTTGCCTGCTCTACGTTGCATAGGGTTTTCGTCATCATATTTGGCTACAACTTTTTTATATCTATTTTTGATGAAAAAACGAATACTCAATAATGCAATTAGGCTACCCTCAACAATATAGTATTGAACATCTGAAGGATATTTTACAAAGCCACATTGAGTTAATATCCCCCAAACCATCAACACGTTAGTGCTTAGTAAGACCGAGAATAGAAGCATAGCCATAAATGCGGCTCCCTCTGCTAAAGAGGAATGAAGCCACAATCTATAAAACCGATAATATAAATAGTCAATCATATTTTATAACCTTTAATGATTAGGTGAGGAACAGTGTCAAGCTGTCATCTGGACCTTGTTAGTTGCTTAATATATTTACTTTATGATTTCAATGTCTTGAATAGGTATATAACCTATATGGGCATTAAAAATGGAATTTATTCTACACCAGTCATTTACTAATTTACTTATAACAACTGGCATCCCAAAACTAACTGCTATACCATCTTCCCCTTCGGTAGTTTTTTCCCCACCAGGCAAAGAATAAATGTAAGAGCTGCATAGTATGGCACTATCTCCTACTTCTGGCATAAAATTCGTCCTTTTCGCATCCGGGGGGCTCTGTAGTATTATATTATATTGAGCTTCTATACATTTCGTAGATAAGAATAGGTATGGTTCAAAACAGTCATTACATTCATTATCTTCAGGATATTGCTCCAAATGAAAACCCGAAATGTCAGCATACAACTTTCCGTGAGTTTCATCTCCTTTATTATATACTCCATATATCAATCTCCCATTTGAATCATAATATGCGATACTGTGCAATGCACCCCCGTCAGCCCATCGCTTAAATACTTTCCTGATTTTGTTATCGCTATCGAAATACATAGTGAACAATATATTGGCATTCTTTATCTGACCATCATCAAAGATTTTGTATGAATGGATTTGATCAAAATCCATATATTCATCCTCTATTACTTTTCCTAAACTATCTAAAGGAACAAGATATGCAATTCTCAAAGGCATTTTGTTTATTGCATCAATCTCTGTTTGAATGGTTCCCTTATAGTTTTGTGCAAAAGTATAAGATGAAAGCAAGAACAAAATATAAAGTATAATCTCTCTTTTCATATTGCAACTAATGGTTTGGTGAGGAACAGCGATAAGCTGTTGACTCGACCTTGTTATTAACTCTATTTGCCATTTGATAGTTTGTTGTATGGTATTGCAAACTCGTTCGTTTCATAAATAGGAGCAAACATTCGTATCATAAAAATCTTGCAATAGATACTATCACATAGTATGTTATTATTGGGTTTATTCGAAATAAACAATGCTTTATAAAAAAACTTATCGTTCATTTCTTTGACAAAAACCACATCATAAGAGATTAATATGGCAAGACTATCATTAGTTATAAAATCATTGTAGCTTAAATTCCTTTTGTAGCTGCCTCGTACAATATTTTGACGATCATCAAGTTTTTTATCTGTTATAAATTCTATCACACCATCGTATTTGAGGTGTCTGTATTTTATGTTACTGTAATCACTTGCCGATATTTCTCTTATACACGCTTGTTCAACGAAAGGTAGTTTTTTTAATCCCCATTGAACTGGATATAATGTAAATAGCCATACATACATTCCAATAATGATGATAATCGGAAATGCAAATATCAAGGATTGTCTAAATTCCTTTCGGACGATGCATCCAAAGAAGGCTATAATTAGCATAAGAAGCAATAAAATTACTACCATCCTATTTCAATTCAAATAGTTTATAATGGTTCAGCAGGGAACGGATTGTTTGTTATCCTGCGTTGTTAGCATCATATTTAACTATCAGCAGAAAGCGACATCTCCCGTTCCTACTTCAACAATAGCATATTTGCCATCATTAATCCCTATCTTAATGCCACAACCATGCTCAATATCAAATTCAACTCTAAATTCCAGTCCAAACAATTCCTCTGCATTCTGTTCAAACAAGACGAAAATATGTGTCAATTCAATATCCTGCATACATGTTTCAATTTTATAGGTATCTTTAGCCCATGCCATAACCGAACTACAAGCCAGACTATACCATTCTGACAGGTTATTGACAAATGAGGCAATCTTTTCTTTATATTCATCTGTCAGTTCTTCTTCTGATGCAAACAAACTATCTGACAATGTGATATAAACCTTATTACCTAAATCTTGTAATAACACATACATTTCAAGATTTTCGTCAAAATTTATTTCAGTCGCTTTCATATTATATTATTTTTTAGTTATGTTGATACTAATGAGTTGGTGAGCAACAGTGTTTAGTTGTTGGTTTTTCCATGTTAACGAACTATTAATCTTTCAGTTAAAAATCAATTTGCCTATTCCAACACCAAGGAAGAGCAATAATAGTGGAGAAATACATATCATCCATGTTGGGAGTATATTGTTCCACTTGTTGCTTTTATACTTCAGAAGAATGGCTGCAGTCCTTTTATGGGTATATCGTAAAAACAATAGGATAAAACACATTCCCCCCAATCCGAGACTTATATACTGCCCTTGAGAGACAGTGAAGTTTTTCAATGAAAACCAATGATCTGTCAGTACGCAGTTAAAAATTATACTTAAAAAGAGAAGTATTACAAAACAATTCATAGTCAGTAAAATACAGGCACTGAAACGTGGCGTCTCATTATGTTTTTTATAACTTAAATATAACCTATAATACAAGTAGTCAAAGAAATAAAATTTATATTTCTTCGTTTGTCGGGGATTTATAAACTCAAAATGGTAACCGCTTCTTTTCCTTTCCTTATTCATATATATTTGATGAATTATGTTCTCCAGAATGCAAAATAAAGAAGGGTGATACACAGCGTAATTCCAAAAACGGCAAGACCCGTCAGGAGAAAGACCCAATCCGAATAATGGAAATCAATCTCCTTGTAAGGAATGGCAGTTTTCTTCACATACTTGTTCCATGCCCATATAAGAACTCTTCCCAATCGTTCTGCTTCAATATAGCTCATAATTATTTTTACTTTTCAATTAGAATTTCCTCATACACTACTAAACAACAAATAAAAGGTTGCAAACTGGATAATCAGAGAAACGACATATATACTGTAATAAGACAGATATTTTTTCTTTTTGTCAAACTCGGCGAAATACTTCTTGTATTTGTCCCCCTTTAATAAGAATATCTCATTGACATAATATCCGCATATCCCGATGAGTATCAAAAGCAAAATAAAGACACCGTTTCCCAAAATGCTTAATAGGCTTATCCTGAAAATCTTGATGTAAGCAAGGCAGACAAGACAACATATCCAAAGGCTGATGAAACATGGGGTGCTAAGTGCCATAGTGCTGTAAGGAAGATAGATGCCTTTATCCATTCCGCTTTCTTCTATTTGCTTACCAGTCGAAACTAACCATTTTATGTAGCGGTTGTCCCATTTCAAGAGGCTTAGCCAATACAAAGGGTTTAGCATCCTCCAAAAAATGAAAAACAGCAGCTTATAAGTGCAGTAATAATTTATATTGTAATATTTCTCCAATAATTTCCTCATACCTTTAATGGTTCAGCAGGGAACGGCTTGTCCGTTATCCTGCTTCGTTATCAACCTATTCTATATTCACCATTTATCTGCAACTTCAAATTCGCCGATTGTTTGGGTACAAATGTCAATGTACGGAATGGTCTTGACTATCTTGATGTTTTCAATATCCTCACTTCCTCCTAAAGCCAAAAGTAGAGAATATCCGAAACACTCGTCATAATCTGGAGTTCCGAGTTTCTCCTGTATTACAGGATAATTTTCTAAATCAAACCAGCCTTTCAAGAAACTTTCATTTACCATGACCTTATTAAAAATCGCACGAAGATTGGCGGGAAGTATTAAATATGTTCCGTATCTGACATTCAAATAAACAACGTAATTATTCAGTCTCGGATTCTTTACATAGGCAAAGAGATCACCGAAAGCCGTACACATGAATGGTAGAAATGATTGGTCATCCTCCTTTTCAAAACAGGAGTTTATCACATCCTGATAATCGGACGGATTTATGAGTTTAAACAACCCATTACAATAACTTCCCAGCCCAACCTCCTGCCATAAAGTATTCAGTTCGGGATAAGATAAATCAGCATATTTAGCAATAAATGTATCATCTACTGCTTGCCTCTTACTATTAAGGCTTTTTTCTAAAAATTCTTCGTACATATTTCTACGTTTTAAGATTGATAATGGTTTGCAGCTTGCAGCCGTTAGGTGGCACAGGTGCTTGTTATTGATATATTTTTTACGAATATTGCCAAAATCCAGCGATTATTTTATTGGTCATATGATGCTTATATAAGTACAATGCTCCATATCCGAATGGATAACTTCCACTAATAACATCCTCACTATACCCATCTTCGTCTATTGACAAAAAGAAGAAAAAACCATGTTCCTCTAATTCTTTGTAATACGTTTCTTCATCTTGAATAAGAAAAGGATTCCCTCCTATTTTTATAAATACATTTTCGCTATCCTTATCTTCTGAATATTCACTAATAGAACACATTCTTAAATTAGCGTTTCGTTTTTCTACACAATTACCAATTTCAGAAAATTCATGCTCAATTATTTTTACTACTATTGAGGGATATTTATTGTTATCAATAAGAGTATCATAATCTTGATGAATCAAGATAGATAGCATAGTATTCTCCTTTTCAGGATGAACTAATGTTGCATAGAATTTATAATCGCTGGGGATTTGATCTTCTATACATTTTGGGGGATTACCACCAATTCTACCTTTTACATTCTTATCAAATGAAATACATTTGGCATATCGTTCGTTCATATTTTATTTGTTTTATTATTATCGATAATGGTTTGGTGTGGAACAGCGTTTAGCTGATGACTCGACCTTGTTATGAACACATTTCATTATTTATTAAGTTACTATATTTAGACAATTCGATACTTCTAAAGAAGGTTCAATAATATATATTGCTGTCTGATATAATTGACTCCACTCCTTTGTTACTTCCGAATCAAAAACATTTTCATTATCATTAATTTGGGAATGATAAGCAGAATAGTCTGTATCAAAAACACTTATGTATCCTTCTTTAGAAATAGATACTAATTTATTTTTTATCAGACTTATATATATGTATGTCTCTTCGCTTGAATATATTTTTTGCATGTATTTTGGATAATATCTATTTCTAATATATCTCCACCGCTATATGGATAAAGTATCAAATGCTTATCAACAGGAAGAATATTTGCAAAAAATGAATTTCCTAAAGGACTTCCAAACTCATCTTTTGGATAATCTTGATTCAGACACATTTCGTTTTCATACCGCAGAGTAATATAGTCATGTATTTGGATGTTTAACGGAGGATAACCTCCGGCTATTATCAGTTTATCATACAGAACCGTTGCAGTACTTGCTTCAAATAATACCACTAAATCTATTATATTGTTATCAGGCAGACTAAAGATGAGCATTTCTCCATAATCTTCGCTATCAACCCATAAAACACAAATACGTTGGTTTATTGGATCGTAGATTATTTGTTTGATATTTACGGCATCCATAAGAGGATAATCACATATTTTTTTATTTGATGTAATATCCCACACATCTATTTTTGAATGATACTTTTCGATGCAAGAAAAATAATTTGTGTCACCAACTATCAGCTTATCTTTATTAACTGCTATTGCTGTATAATGTGTATCTTCCTCAAAAACAATAGATTGAAAAGTTTTAGTGATAATATTAAACTTAATAATACAATTATTTCCACCAACAAAATAGATAGTTGAACCACATACACAGGCATCAGATACAAACGGAAGTGATTCAATCTCAAACAGCTCATATTGTTTGGTACTTAACCCAAACAATGAAAATGTGTTGCTTTCCCAAAAAAGGAGCAATATATATTCATCATTAACAGTATATGATTTATATATAGTTGCGTCAATATGTTTTTTATATAGTAAATGTATCATTCTATCTATTCTATAGCACTGTTCATAATGGGTTACAACTAATCGCCGTTTAGGGCGATTAAGTTGCATGTTATCTGCATTCTTCAATTATTCTATTATCGTTGCAGACGACTGAGAGCATCTTCATATGTAGAAACACTTTTAGGCACATTTATTATCTGTGAACGTTCTTTGAAGTACTTATAAAGAAGTTCTTTCAATTCCTTGCTTTCAATTTTCTCAGGAAGCAATCCCAATAACATTTCATCATAGTTTTCAAAAGAAACACCTCCTTTTCTTCGGTTATAGACTTGCCAATGAACTTTTGGCTTTTTACTTTTAGCATCCTTGGCGAGCGCAAACAACCATCTCTCATCTATATCGACAAAAGTATCAACTGTAAATTGAGTATCATAAGAACCATATTTATAATTACCCCAAAAAACAAGAGCACGATAGCCGACAGGTTTCTCTCGTTTAAAGCTCCAATCCTCCGGATAATCATTATAATCAAGCCATCCAAAAACATTAAACAAATAAATTGCTGTAGATTCTTCTGAAAGATACTTTACAAATTCATCATATACCTTTTCTTTAGGTTCTGTGAGGATTGCTTTCATAAACACAGGAATGAGCCAAGCTCCTCCATAAGTCTCAAACAGTTCATCTGCAAGTGCCATTAGGCGTGCATCTTGTTTTTTTATCAGTGAAGCCGTCATTATTAATGGAAAAACTTTTTCTTTCTCATAACGATTATCCTCACTTATACGAAGGGTATCAGAATTATAATTCCAAGTTGTAGCTTCATCATTAGGATACTCTTTTGTTCGTTTTAGTGAAGTAAAGAGGGACATATTTTCAGGCTTTGCCATAAAACGATATATCTCCAACATATTTTGAGATGCTTTACCTAAAATTATCGACAAGCAAAACCTTAGTTGCTCCATCTGACCAACATCAATGGGTTCATTTTTTTGTTGATTAAGTAAATTAGTCAAGAAGTACAAAATAACAGGTGCTATTTCCTCTGATACACTATCAGAACAAGTATTAACAAAGATACTCTCACCCATACATTTACCTTTGACAAGCTTCTTCCATAGAGGACGGGCTTCTTGATACTCAAAACAGGCAAGTGCTTTCAGAGCCGCATTCTTGCATTTACCTTTTTCAGTATTCACTAAAAACATTAATGTTTCTGCATTTTCAGGATTACGTCCAAGTTCTAATATTGCGGTTTCACGCTTTAATCCCTTTTCGGGCAATGAGTCTAAATTAATCATATATTTTCTTTTTATATATTATTATGCTGATAATGGTTAAGCGGAGAACACTGTCAAGCGTTATCCCGGTTTGTTAATAACTTTTTTCTATTTAACATATACGAAACATTTGTAAGTAAGAATAAGTAAAATAGAATCCCTTGACAAACAACCCATAATACTATAAAATCATCTATTGGTGGAGGTATAAGAGAATCATATGGAGGTTCCGGATGACCACTGCATAATTTATTCAGCTCCTGCATCTTAAAGTAATGTCTAAACGACCATGCTAAAAAAATAAATATTATTAATTGTGAAGATATTCTGAGGTTGAGCTTATGTAAAGACAAATCGTAAATCAGATATGCAATAACACCTGCAAAAAGTAAAGCTGCCTGTAAAAAAGGAGTAAAGTCCATGCCTCCACCTGTATCAGATGGACTTACAATCCACACCAACAACAATAATAGTACTCCCAATACTAAAAAGTAGATGATGTGAGGTAAATAAGTCAATATTCTTATCTTCATGTTTCGTTCTATTGTTATTAATGGGTTGCAGCTTGCCACCGTTAGGTGGAATAGGTGCTTGTTATCAACATATTATTCATCTACTAAATCAGCCAAACGATCCATTGCAGGTTGCAAGTCTTCAGGGATACCTTCTTCCCAAGAAGGCACACCCAATGCAATACCATCTAAAGCAGTAAACATTTCTTGGGGAATGGGAATCTTAAATTCCGAAGGATTCAAACTTGCAGTCCAGTCATATCCATCTTGATACGAATCATGACATGGATTGAAAGCGTAGCGTTGGTTTCTGTAAAATCCTGCTGTGTAATTCTGTTCAATTGTTTGGATGATGTCATAATCTTCAAGATACCAACTATGAGTATTTTCACATTCCTCACGGTTTACAAACTGTTTGCTGAAATCTGGAGCCATCCGCCAATAAAGTAGCAGGCATGTTCCTTTGTCTGTATCGGGCTGCTCGACAATCCATTGGATAACTTTCTTAGGATTATCAAAATTCCAGCTTAGAGCCAGCATTTGGCGAATTTCTGAATCATGTTTCTTTAAGTAATCAATGATGAGTTCGGCACTCAGTTCATCGTAAACGTCTTCATCAATACGTTTATCACCCCAATCGTAATTTTCGTCTAAAAGTTTGTTTATAAAGTCCATAATTGTAATTTATTAATTTGTTGATAATGGTTCAGCAGGGAACGGCTTGCCGTTATCCTGCGTTGTTAATGGTATATTTATATTTTCCCTTTACTATAAAAAGCCTCTAAAACAAAGAGAAACAACGAAAGGAAAATGTATAATATAAGTATCAATAGATTATTCTTATTAGGCTTTTCATTAAACTTCTCTATGACAGCTTTATACCTTCTTTTCCAGCAGAAACGAATACATAAAAGAATGAATATCAGCCCTAAAGACACATTATACATTGTTCGCGTTGGATAAGGCAATATTTTATATTGTTCCAATACTCCCCATATTGTGTGAATATTACAATTCAGAAATACAGCGAGAATTAACAAAGCTGCATAAACCGCTATTTCGGAATAAGAACTGTATTTCCATAGCCTATAAAATTTGAAAAATAAATAATCTATCATACTTAATTACCATTAATTTGTTTATAAATGCACCTTTAGGTGTAGGATATTTCGATAACCGACACCCGGCAGGTGTGTTTCCTGATCTCTAATAGCTGCACCCTATGAATCATCCAGTGAATCAAGCGGATTGGGTATGCTTGACTTGTGTGCGCTCGTCACATGAAGATAGATTGAGGTTGTCTTGATGTCATTATGCCCCAGCAGTTCCTGTATGGTTCTCAGGTCTGTTCCTTGCTCCAGCAGGTGGGTGGCAAACGAATGGCGAAGCATGTGTACATGTACCCGGTGCTTGATTCCGGCACGGCTGGCGGCTTCTTTCAGTATCTTTACCAGCGCACTTGCGGAATACTGTTCTCCGGGTGTCTCTCCCTCGAACAGCCATTTCTGCGGACGGTACTCCTTGAAATATTCCCTCAGATCCTTCAGCAGCTTTTCCGACAGCAGCGAATACCGGCATTTCCGTCCTTTGCCCATGATACGCACAAGCATCCTTTCGCTTATGATGTCCTTCGGGGTGAGGTTCAGCAGCTCGCTCCGCCGTAATCCGGCTGAGTATATCAATGAAATCATGCAGCGGTGCTTCCGGTTCGACAGGCACGCGAGGATACGGGCCACCTCATTACGGCTCAGCACTTCGGGCAGTGACTTGTATTCCTTCGCGCGGGTAATGCCGCCATAGTATTGGCGCTGTCCGCCCTTTACCTGCTCGTAGTAGAACTTGATGGCGTTGATGCGCATGTTCTGCTGCGATACCGATATTTTCTTTTCGTTTACAAGATAGAGGATATATTTGTTGATGTCCGCCACTTTCAGGCGGTCGATGTTGCGGCCTTTATGGTATTCCATAAAGTCGCTGAAATAGGCACGATAGGTTTTTATGGTCGATGGGCTGTATCGTTTCCGCTCCAGTAGCTCAAGATAGCCTTCCGGCAGTGTGTATTCCCTTTTGGGTTTGGGATGCCTTACATAAACCCTGCTGTAATCAATATAGGCGTGCGGGGAGTAGCGGTCGTAGAAATCCGATAGCCTGAAAATGGCTGCCGGTATGTAGGCTGAACCATTATCTGCCATTTCCACATCGGCGTCCCGGACGAGCAGCTGAGATATGTCTCCATTGCCTGCATACTCTATCCGTATGTAGTCCGCACCGTCCTTCTTATCTTTGTACAGAACGATGTTTTCTCTCTGTCGCTGAACATTGTCCATATTGCTGAAAGTAAACTCATTGCTGCAAATATAAATAAAAGGAACGCAAAAACCAACTGATTGGTTGGTTTTATTGTGTTAAAACTCTGGACTTGTAGGATATATAGAAACCGTTCTGGTTGAAAACCCGGTTTCAGGCTTTAATCAGCGAGTAGATGAAATGTAGTTTTTTTGCCAGTTGCTTGATATTCAAACCTTGAAGGAAAGAATGTTCAAAGGAGATACCGAAAAATACTTGCCAGAACATCGAAGCGGCTTCTTCCACATCCACGTCCTGCCGGATTTCCCCATTCTCTTTTGCCCTTTGGATGGCGGATTCCCATAATTGGTAGTTCTGCTTGAATATGTCAGCTATTTTCTTTTCTGCATTGGGATAGTATAACCGTACCTGCATCAGCAGATGGTAATAGTAAAAATTGAAGCTGCACCCGTATGGATTACTGTTATCAAGCAGACGTCCGAGGTTGTTCATGGTTCTTTCCACTCCGGCTATATACTGGTCGATAAACTCCGGGAACGAACCTGCTGTAAATTGGAACTTGTTTTCCAACTGCTGGGGATGGAATACATATTTGTCCACAACTGCCACGAACAAATCCAGTTTGAACGGGAAATAATACACCAGTCCGGCTTTTGACAGGCCGCAGGCTTTGGCTATTTCCATCTGGGTTGCTTTCTCATAATTCATTTTGGCGAATACCTGCAAGGCCTTTTCCAATACTTCTTCCCTGTTTGTAAACATACGCATCCATTTTTGTTTCAGTTACGAAGATACGGATTTTCTCTTTTCAAACATTTGTATGCCAGTGTTTTTTATTGTCATAAAATAACACGGATGTCTTGTAATACATTTCTTCATTGAAAAAAGTACGGGCGGCCGCCTCGCTTCATGCAAAGGCAGTCGCCCGTGGTCATTACCGGACAATGCGGAACTACAGCTTCATGCCCTTCGGTTCCGTCAGCCCCGGTCTTCCGATAACCAGATGGCTGCGCACGAAGTCCGCGTGCGGGCTTTCCGTCTGCTGTTCCGTCTGTTTCTTCTCGCTGCCTTGCCGGTTCTCTTCCGTGCTTTCCGGCGTCGGCGGAGCCAGCTCCAGCTGTATCTTGCGGTCCAGTGCGGCGAGTTCTGATTTAAGCTGTTTCAGCTCGTCCTCCTTCTTCCATGTCTTTCCGGCTATCTCCTGCAACTGCGGGATTTCCCGCTCCAGCACCTCGTTCTTCTTCCTGTATTGGTCGATGATACCCGGTATCCTCTCCAGTGCGTTCAGAAAATTCATGGCGGCGGCGTGTGTGTCAGCCATTGCCAGATGCCCGTTGTTGTAGCTGTACCTGTAGTTGCCCGCCACCACAAAACGGTTGTCGCAGAACTCCAGCCCGTCTTTGAGTGTCCTTTCGCTGACCACCTCGATGGGGAAGCCGTACAGTTCGCCCACGCGCTTGTACTGTCCGCCTGTCGTGGCATTCCTGGCTATCTCCTGCAGGCGCTTGCCGATTGTCTTCTCGTCGGTGGAATCCAGCCCGTCAATCCTGAGCAGGTTCAGCCGGTTGCCTTCCTGGTCTGTCCGGGCGGCAGCGGTGAACTTCTCCCAGTCCTCCGTCATGGCGGCTATGGTGGCCTGGTTGTTCCTCAGCTCTCCGCTCTTGCCCTCCAGTTTCAGTTCGGATTCGCGCTTGCCCTTGCTGAAGGACTTGCGTTCACCCTCCAGCGAGGCAATCTTCTTCTCCAGCTTCGCCTTATCCAGCAGGTCGGTGTTTCCCGACAGTATCGCCATGTATTCCGAAAAATTCATGCCCGATTTCTCGTCCATCGCTCCCTCGTCTATGGTTCTCGCGCCCATTGCGCCGCTCTTCAGCTGACTGATGAACGTCTGCTTGCAGTGCAGCAGGTTGAACTTGTACGAGTCCAGCGATTTTTCCACCGCATAGATGATGACATCCACCCGATTGTCGGCGTACAGCTTCGCTATCTCGTTGCCTTTTCTCACCGCCCGTCCGTCACGTTGGGCGAGGTCGGACGGACGCCACGGCGTGTCCAGGTGGTGGATGGCCACCGCCCTGCGCTGGGCGTTCACGCCCGTACCGAGCATCGAGGTCGAGCCGAACAGCACGCGCACATATCCCTCGTTCATCGCTTCGATCACCGCTTTCCTTGACTTCTCGCTCTTGCATTCCTGTATGAAGCGTATCTCGTGTGCCGGTATGCCGTGGTCTTCCACCAGCTTGCGCTTTATCTCGGTATATACGCTCCATTGTCCCGACTGGTACGTCCCCAGGTCCGAAAACACGAACTGCGTTCCTTTCTGTGCATCATACCTGCGGTAGTATTCCGCTATCATCCTTGCGCAGTGGCTCGCCTTGTTGTCCGGGTGGTCTTCATACGCCGGGTCTATCATGCGCATGTCCAGCGCCATCTTCCTTGCGTAGTCCGTGGCGATGAGCATCTTCGCCTTTTCCTCCGTTTCCGACAGTTTCCCGCGTCCCAGCAGCGTGGCGTCGCCCGTCTTGGCAAATTCCATCAGCCGTTTTATGAAATGTTCCTGGTCGGGCGTGGGAGGTATGTTGTGCAGTATCTCATTCTTGTGCGGACGGTCCACGCCCACATCCTCTGCCGTGCGGTAGTCCGTTATCTCGTTGTAGAATGCCGCCAGCTCCGGTACCTTGATGAAGTAGCGGAAGCGTTCCTTCTGCACGATGTTGTTCGTCACATTGAACTCGAAATCCGTCGTCTTCTTGGCGAAGATTGCCGCCCATGCGTCAAAGCATCGTATGTCCTGCCTTTCCAGCTCCTTCGGACGCAGGTACTTGAAAAGCAGGTACAGCTCCGTCAGCGAGTTGCTGATGGTCGTGCCCGACAGGAACGTCGCCCCCAGATCTTTTCCCGTCCGCTCCTGGATGGTGCGGATGGCAAACAGCAGGTTCAGTGCCTTCTGGCTGCCTTCCGAGTTGCCCAGACCCGCCACACGGTCATGCCTTGTGTTGAACGTCAGGTTCTTGAACTGGTGCGACTCGTCCACAAAGATATGGTCGATGCCCATCTGCCTGAAGTCCACCACATCGTCCGTCCTCGACTTTATCGCGTGTTCCACTTTCTCCAGCTTGGCTTGCAGGTTGAACTTGCGTTTCTCCAGTCCCTTCAGCATTGCCCGCGACACGTCCTTGCCCTGCGAGCGCAGCACTTCCAGATTTTCCTCCACCGTATCCAGCTCCGCCTGCAATATCCGCTGCTGCAGTTCTGGCGACTGCGGTATCTTCCCGAACTGGTCGTGGCTCATGATGATGCAGTCCCAGTCGTTGTTCCGTATGTCGTTGAAGAAGCGTACCCTGCCGGATGCGGCAAAATCCTTTTCCGAGGCATACAGCACTCTTGCGTTGGGGTATGCCGTGCGGTAGCATTCGGCTATCTCCCTTACATTTGCCTTCAGTCCGATAATCATCGGCTTGTGTACCAGCCCCAGACGCTTCATCTCATGCGCTGCCACGCACATGATCAGCGTCTTGCCGGTTCCCACCTCGTGGTCGGCTATTCCTCCGCCGTTCTGTTTCAGCATCCAGATGCAGTCCTTCTGGCTGGGGTACAGGTCTGTGATTCCCAGTCCTTTCAGATTCAGTTCCGGAAATTTCTGGTGCGAGCCGTCATATTTCGGTCGCACGAAGCAGTTGAACTTGTTGTTGTACATGTCCGTCAGCCGTTTCTTGAACTCCGGCGACTGCTCTTCCAGCCATTCCGTAAATCCGTTTCTGATTTCGTCAATCTTCGCGTTTGCCAGCTGTATGCCCTCGCTGTCTCGCACCTTTATGTCGTTCCCGTTCTCGTCCTCGCCGACCTTCTTCATCATGTCGGGGCAGGTGTTGTGCAGGGCGTGTTTCAGCAGGTGCATCCCGTCATAGTGGCGGTAGTATCCCTTCACCAGAAACTCGTCGGTGATTTTCATCGTCCTGTGGCTGCACGCCACCGAATACTCGTCAAGGCTCTCCGAGTAGCTTATCCGCACGTCCGTGTCAAACAGACGGCTCATGTAGGCGGCATACACGCCCGTGGGTATCCATCGTTCCCCGAAGTTGAAGTCCAGTTCCTCAAACGGAATCTGTTCCGGCATGGCTTCCTTCAGCGCTTCCAGCGACTCCCTTGCCTGCGGCAGCATCCCGTGCTCCCCGTGTCCGCTTATCCATTCCTCCACATCGGCGGCCTTCTGTACCACGTTCCCGGCTATGAAGCGGTCGGCTATCTCGTATCCTTCTGCCAGCGGGTTGTAGAACACCCGTCCTTTCAGTGCTTCCAGCATGTCCGCCTGCGGCATGTCGCAGATGGATTCCATGTAGGGCAGGTTTACTCCGCCATACAGGTTCAGCGAGGCGGACAGGGCTTCCTCCGGCGATTCCGCGGCGACTGCCGTTTCCTGCGAAAAGGAAACGGGGCGGTCGAATATGTCCGCCTTCACCATCGTGCCGCCCTCGCTGCGTTCCAGTGCCAGCATGTTGCGCCCAGAAGCGTCCATCATCAGCAGCTTCACGTTCTGCTTGGCGTTCAGGCAGCCGTAACGCATCACGAACTCGTCATAGTAGGTGTTCAGGTGGCGGCGCAGCATTTCGTTCTCCTCGTGCTTCTCCGCTTCGTAGGCATAGAGCCGCTCGTAGGTGTTGCGCAGGTCTATGTATAGCTGTGCCTTCTGTGCCTGCATCCCGTCCATGTCCAGCGGCTGGAATGTGGCGCCGTAGCGGGTGACATCCTTCAGCACGCCCACCTGGAACCGTACGCCTGCCGTGTATTCCCATGCCAGCGAGCCGTCCTTCAGGTGCGGCTCCAGTATGCCCTTGAACGGGCGCGGCATCATTTCCTCCTCCCGTTTGCGCTTCCGCTCTTCCGGTGTCAGGGCGGCTTCCTCCCTACGCATGGCTTCTTCCACCTCAGCAATCCGGCGCTTCCTTTCCGCCTCGAATCCGTTTTCCACCGGATAGACTACCGTAGCAGTCGTATCCTGCGTTTCCGCCGTTTTCCCTGCATCGGCTTTTTCTCTTTTCGCCTCCGTTGTTCCGGCCGCTTGTCTGGCGGTGTTGGCTTCCATCTTCGTCTTTCCCAGCCGGCGCAGCTCCGCACGTCGTTCCGGCGTGAGGTCCATCATCATTTCATAGAATCCGTTGATGGGCGGGTTCGTTTCCCAGTCCAGTCTGCGGTACACTTCATCTTCCGGGTCATAGGATTCTTCCGTTGCGGTGCCGGGTCCCGTCTTTTCCGTTGTCGGGACAGCCGCCTCCGTTTCGGCAGCCGTCGGCGCATCCGTTCCGCCGCGTATGATTTCGTCCATTTCGCGTGCCTCTTCCGGGGTGATGCCGGCAACCGCTTCCGTATTTCCCTTGTCCGTTGTCCTTTCCGTATTCTCCACTGGCAGGGAGAACAGTGTCGGCTGCACGGGTTTCTTCCCTTTGTACTTTCCGCCTTTCTTCCTGTCCGGTTTCAGGCCCTGTTCAGCCATCCGTCTTTCCTCCTGCGTATAGCCGAACAGGTCATACAGGTCCATTACCGTTCCTCCCGTCTGCCTGCTTTGCGCTTCTTGCGACATGCCGGTCATCGCTTGCGCTTTCGGCTGCACACTGTTTTCTTCCCTTTTTGTCCCGTCCGCTACACCAGCAACAGAGGTGGAGTTTTCTCTTTTCACCTCCGTCCGCTCACCCTCAACCGGATGAATATTTTCTCTTTTCGCCTCCGCCCGTTCACCCGCAACCGAAGCGGAGTTTTCTCTTTTCACCTCAATACCCTCAGTCTGTACGGCAATGTTCTGCCGTATATCCTCTCTTTCATGCCCGATGCCGTTGTAGCGTTCCATGTCCAGCCGTGCCGACAGGTCTTCCGACAGCATCCTGTACAGGTCCATGGCAATACCCTCCACACCTCCGCTGTGCGTATATACCATCGCCGGTTTTCCGTACGGGTCGGTACCCCTCTTCGCATCGGTATGTATGATACGTTCCGTGTGGTAGGCGAAATAGGCGTTGTCCGTCAGTCCGCCGTTATGTTCCGTCTGTATGATGGTCAGCACCCGTTCCTCCTGTGTCAGTCCCTTCTTTTGCAGGTCTTTTTGCAGGATGATCAGGTCGCTGCCGGCTTCCGTGCCCGCATTGTCGGTAAACAGGTTGTTGGGCAGTCGTATTGCCGATACCAGATTCGCCTTGCTGAACATCTCGTTCCTGACGGAAACCCTCGAACTGTTCAACACCCCCTGCGAGGTGACGAACGCCACGATGCCGCCGTCACGCACCGCATCCAGACCTTTCAGAAAAAAATAGTCATGGATGGCTTTCTGTGCCGAACGTCTGCCGAAGGATGCGCTGCGGCTGAACTCCGCATCGAACACTCCGAAATCCCCGAAAGGGATATTGGAGATGGCAAGGTCAAAATGGTTCAGAAACGGCTTTTCTATTTTCTCGAAACCCTCCGTGCGTATCTTCTGCTGCGGGTACAGGCAGCCCAGCAGCTTGCCCGTCAGCAGGTCTTTCTCAAATGCCATCACCTCCGCCTGCGGATTGTTCGACAATACCGGGCTGATGAACGCGCCCATACCCGCCGACGGCTCCAGCACCAGCCTTGGGCGTACCTTGCGGTCGTGCAGCACGTCCGCTATGGTGTCCGCAATGGCCTGCGGCGTATAGAATGCTGTCAGCACCGATGCCTTCAGCGAGTCCACATACCGCCTGTACTCCGTTTCGTCCCGGCTGTTCTCCCGTATCAGACGGTGCAGCTCCACCGTCGGGGCAAACAGTTCGAGGTCTGATTTCGCCCAGTGTACGGCATCCGTCAGTTCCCTGGCGGGATTCAGTATGCACTTCAGTCCCCCGAAGCCGCAGTACCTCTCCAGCAGCGCCCGTTCCCGTGCGGTGGGCGTGCGCTGTTCCTTCTCCAGTGTGAATGCCGTCCGTATCGCCTCGATGTTTTCCCTGAGCCTCTGCTTCTTGTTAAACGCCATAAGCCTCCAGATAAAGCATTATCGCACCCGTCAGCTCCGTATAGAGCAGGTCGTGTTCGGGCGACAGGGCGAATGTGTCGTCCGTTGTGGGATAGCCGGCAAACAGGTTTTTCAGATGCGGGAATATCTCCCGGCAGAACGCCTCGCGTTCCTGTTCCTGCACCTCTTCGGAAAACTCGTTTTCCACCACCTCAAGCAGCAGTGCGTATGGGGAGAAGTGTAACCCTTCGAGCAGGACGCGCATGGCTTCCTCCTGTGCGGCTTCCACCGTACTTCCCGCCGTCCTTTCCTTCTCGAATGTTTCCGAGGCGGCTTCCTCCCTTCCTGCAATGAATGGGGTGTCTGATACTTTGTCCGGATGATATTTTCTCAGATAGTCCAGCAGATACAGCCCGTAGTAGGACAGCTCCGCCGGAGCGGTTTTCTTGTTCTGTTTCATTTTATGATGGATTTAGTGGATAAATGATTATGGAAATGAAAAGGAAAAAGGCACCCGGTATCCCTCCGGGTGCCACCACTAATTGTCGTGCAAATGAGGGCAGAGTCGGACTTGTCAGAACTATGCCGAGTGCGGCCGACAATCAGTCACCACTAAATCCATGTAAATAAAAAGTACAACCAGGTTGAAACAGATTATGACATGAATCAGTGGCAAAATTACTCATTATTTTCTTCTTCCTTTTGTTTTCGTACCTTTTCTTTCGCCTTTGCTCTCCGCAAACACCAGCTTCGTATTGAACTCCGCATCAAAAGTCACCGCAGCGCTGAAGGGCTTGCCCTGCTTGCTCTTGAACCCGCCGAGCATCGCCGTCTTTCCTTCCGTCAGCAGACCGGTCATTTCCTCGTCGGTGAGTGTCTTGCCCGCTATCTGGCGGAACACGGGCAGCAGGCAGTCCGGATTGTCACAGCGCACAACCTTGCCGTAGAACTGCATCGTGCCCGTGCCGCATTTGGGGCAGGTACAGCCCGATGCCTTGTGCCCGAAAATACGGTCACACGCAAGCAGGTCCGTGGTAATCTTGCGGGTATAGCTTTCTATGTCCCTCATAAAAGCCTCATGCGGTGTCTTTCCCTGTTCTATCTTTGCCAGTTCCGCTTCCCAGCGTCCGGTCATCTCCACATTGGCGATGTCCATTTCCTTGACAATGGAATACAGGGCAAGCCCTTTCTCCGTCGGCACCAGCGATTTCTTCACACGCACCATGTATTCCCTTCTGAGCAGCGTTTCGATGATTGCGGCACGTGTGGCGGGTGTGCCGATACCGCAGTCCTTCAGGGCCTGGCGTGCCTCCTCATCCTCCACATCGTCGCGTCCGGCGGTCTCCATCGCTGCCAGCAGCGAACTTTCCGTATGCAGCGGTTTCGGTCGGGTCATGCCCGAACTCATCGAGCATCCCGCCATCACCAGTGTGTCGCCTTCCGCCCAGTCCGGCAATGCCGTATTGCCGCTGTCCTCGCCGTACTCTCCGTACACGCCGCGCCAGCCTGCCTTGCGCACGATGCAGCCTTTCGCCTCAAATGTCAGGCCCTCGCATCTTTCGCCTGCGTCCGGCACCACCTCCGCTACTACGGTAGCCGTATCCTTCACACATTCCTCCGAAAATGCCTCTACCATGCGTCCGGCAATCATGTCGTAGATGATCTGCTCGTTCTTGTACAGGGCAAGCGGGCGGTTGGGCGTCACCAGCAGGGCATGGTGGTCAGTCACTTTCGAGGCATCCACACAACGGCGGTTCAGTTCCCCCAGTTCCCCGATTTTCTCCGCAAGGGCGGAGTGTCCTGCCAGCCGTTCAAACAGCAGCGGTATTTCAGCAAACACATCTTCCGGAATATGGCGGCTCGATGTTCTCGGATAGGTGACGAGCTTCGCTTCATAGAGCTTCTGCACCAGCTCCAGCATCTGTTCCGCCGTGAATCCGTGTTTCGTGTTCGCCTCCTTCTGCAGTGTGGTCAGGTCGTACAGCAGCGGCGGGTTCTCCACCTTCTCCTTCTTTTCCACCTTGGTGACGGTGGCGCACATCTTCGCCTTTACCTTATTGTATGATGCAGCCGCCTCTTCCTTGTCCTGCCATTTCTTTACCGAGGAAAACTTCACTACCGTATCCGTACCCGCCGGTGTCACCGAGAAATGCAGCTGGTGTACCGGTTCCGGTGTAAAGCGTCTGTTCTCCCAGTACCTCTTGCAGACCATTGCCAGCGTGGGTGTCTGCACGCGCCCCACGGAATACGTGCCCCGTCCGGCGGCTACGGTCAGTGCCTGCGTGCCGTTGATGCCCACCAGCCAGTCCGCCTCGCTGCGTGCCTTTGCCGCCAGATACAGGTCGTCATATTCATGCCCGTCCTTCAGTTCCTTCAATCCCTTGCGGATGGCGGTATCCGTAAGCGAGCTTATCCACAGGCGGCGGAAGGGCAGCGTACAGCCCGTATAGGCATACAGGTATCTGAATATCAGTTCCCCTTCGCGTGCGCAGTCCGTTGCCACTATTATGCCGTCGCTCTCGTTCCACAGTTTCGTTATCACCTTTATCTGTTTCACCGCTGCCGCGTCCGCCTTGTAGCCCTTGTCCGTCTTTACCTGGCGTGGTATCAGCATGAACTCCTCCGGTATCACCGGCAGGCTGTCTCTGCTGAATCCCTTGAAGCCGTAGCCCTCAGGCAGGGCAGGTTGTACCAGATGCCCCAGTGCCCATGTCACATGGTAGCCGTTTCCTGTATAAAATCCTTCTTCCTTTCTTGTTGCTCCGGCGTTGCGTGCTATCTCACGCGCCACGCTCGGTTTTTCTGCCAATATGGTAATCATACATTTTCTGTTTTAATCATTGATACTTTTGTTCCTTGTGGAGTGGAACGGGGTACGCCGGTATCCGTGGGATATGCGGTACATGGCGCATGAGGCCCCGTTTCAATCCGTTGTTTATTCTCTTGTAATGGATTTAGTGGTGGCACTCAGGATACCTTCATGCCTTTGCTCTTCTTCGGTTTTTCCTGCTGTTGTTTCTGGGCGTCGTCCTTCGGTGCGGTCTGTCCCTGCTGAAGCGGCTCCTTCACATGTCTGGTTGCCTCGTTCGTCTTGCCCTCGTTGTTCACCGCAAGCTGTGTGCGGCTCTCGTTCGACGGGGCAACGGTCTGTGCCAGGTCAGGGTTTTCCGAATAGGTCAGCGGTCTGCCTTTCTCACGGTCGAACTTCAGGTATTTTGTGCAGGGCTGTCCCTTGTCATCCTTCGCGTTGGCGAGCACCACAACCTTGCCCGCCACATAGTCCGCCTTCTGCTGTTCCGTAAACTTGTCGTCCTTCCATTTGCCTATCGGACGTATGCTTCCGTCCTCGTTCGTCCACGAGCGGTTGCGCCGCTGTCCGTTCTCCTGATTCCCGTCTTCCTTCTGTTGCTGTCCGGTAGCATCCGGGGCTTCCGGGCTTTTCTGTTTTTTCTCCTGTCCGTTTCCGCGTCGCTGCGACTGTCCCTGCCACAGATGTTCCGGCACAAACTCCACGTCGCGCTTGTCAGCGTTCACCTGCAGCATGGCCTCGAACTTGCGCCCGCCCTTCAGTGTCACCTCCTTGGGCAGTGCCAGCCCCGCACGCAGGATTTCCTGTTCCGCCTTCGACAGTTCCGTCAGTCCGATCCGGTTCGGGATGCGTACCTTGTTCGTCGGTACGTCCACTATCTCATTCGTCAGTCGGTCGATGCTGACGTACGCCAGGCGCATCTCTCCGGTCTTCGTATCGGCAACGTTCACCAGCTTGCCCAGGTTACCCGTCTGTTTCAGTGCCTGCTTGTCCTCGTCCGTGAATGTATAGCCGTTGTATGGCACGTCGAGTCTCGGCTCATGGCGTACGAAGTGGGGGGTAAGTTTCAGCTTTCCGTCTTCCGCTTTCTGCAACGAGAGTCGGGCCTGCAGCTCGTAGCGTTCTCCGCCCAGCACCGGTTCCACCGTCACCAGCCTTGTCTTCCCGTAGTTCATCAGGGCTTTCATGTCCTTTTCAGACAGGTTTTCCCTTTTCACCCCGAACTGTTCCAGTTCCTTCCAGTCCACATCGCTGTCCGCTATCAGGTTCGCCCTTTGCGGTTTCGTCTGCGTTTGCCCTTCCTGTGCAGGCTGCTGTCCCTGTGCCGTCTGCGTTTCCGCCGCCTGCGGCTGCTGTTCCTGATTTTTCTGTTTCATTTCTTCCATTTTCTCGTCCGTTTTCTGTTCCACATTGTTTTCTTCCGTATTTTCTTTTTTCACCTCCTCCTCAGCTTGCTGTTCTTCAGCCTCCGTTTCAGCATTTTCTCTTTTCACCTCCTCCGCAGTCTGCTGTCCCTCAGCCTCCGTTTCAGCCTTTTCTCTTTTCACCTCTTCCGCAGTCTGTTGTTCTTCAGTCTCCGTTTCGGCATTTTCTTTTTTTGCCTCCTCTGTAGTCTGCTGTTCCTCAGCCTGCTGGTACGCCGATGTATCCACTTTGTGCGGTGCGAGCAGGTCAGCGTTTGCCACAGGGTCTTTCAGCAGGTCCTTGATAACCGGAAGCAGAGCTTCCACCGTGTCCGCTGCCACCCTGTAGAAACCGAATCGTGTCGGCTCCTTACACTGGCGGTAGAAATTTCTCATGAAATTGTCTATCGCATCCCCGTGGCGGTCAAAGCGCAAAAACTCCTGCGAGTGTTCCGCCTTTGCCTGTGCCCTCTTGGGATAGCCCCTGGCATCCAGTCCGGCAACCACACTGATTTCACCCGTCTTCTCGTCGCGGACGACCAGTACATCCTCTTGCTTTTTCTTTTTCTGTTCCATTGATTGATTTTTTTATTGTTTGATGATAGTCCTGCCGGTATTCCCGTGCAGGTCTGTTTTTCTTTTTGTTCCGGTTTCCCGTTCACCTTTCAGTCCCGGTTTGCATCAGGCTCGCCCTCAGCTTTCCGTTTACATCCGGTTCACCATCCACTTCCGGTTTCTCTTTTCGCCTCCGTTTCACGTATGCTTGTCAGTCCCGGTTTGCATCAGTCTCACCCTCAGCTTTCCGTTTACATCCGGTCACCATCCATTACTGATTTCTCTTTTCGCCTACGTTTCACGTGCGTTTATCAGTCCCGGTATTCCTTCTGCCTCCTTTTTTCCCTTTCGCCGTTTTGCCCGGAGCTTTCCTTCCCGTTCCTTCCTTCACTTTCAGCACCTTTTTGCCGTCCAGCGTCACCTCTTCCATGTTCCGGCTGATAAACTCCAGTACGTCCGATTCCTTGTAGTAGGTCTTGCGGCTGATTTTCTGGTAACGCAGTCCGTATTCGCTGCGGAACCGCTGTAGCGACCGTTTGCTCGTTCTCAGCATCTCGCACAGGTCCTGATTGTCATACAGCCGTTCTCCGTCCATGTACTTCACGCCCGCCGCTTCCTTGTTTATCAGTACCGATATGATGCTGTCCAGCCGGTCAATCCGTTCCATGAGGCGCTTCATCCATTCCTCGAACATTTCCTTACCAATCCCTTCCATCATCCGCCTCCTTTCTGGTCATCAGGTAGTTATGCTTGAACTCCTCCAGCGTCTTGGGATTGCAGTGTACGATTTTCCGTCTCACGCATTCCTCCAGATCCGTCAGTCTGTACCGGCACTTGCTTCTCACCATCATGTAGGGAATAGTCTTGTCCTTTCGCATCCGTTGCAGTGTCCTCGTGCTGATTTTCAGCAGGTCCGCCGCCTCCTCGCTCGTCAGCAGGATTTCCGCTTCCTCCTTCGGCACGTTGTCTTTCTTGAAAACATAGTCCGCTATGCGGTCTATCTTCTCCATCATCGTCTTCACGACCTCATTGTCCATCGTTATTATTTCCATATCCTTCCGTATTGGTTACGCTGCAAAGGTGCGCAACTCCGCGCAGGCACAATCCATAGTATTTCCATAGTAGGGAATGATTTTCCTTATTTTTCTTCCATAATCCCCGTTTTCCCCGCATACGGGCACAAAAAAAGCGGCTCCATCCGGCACTAAAGCACGGATGAAGCCGCCATATCTAACGTTCTTATATATTATAACAGTTTACAAAATCATTCTAAAATTGTAGTGATAATATTTTATTTTTTTCGTATCCAAGATTCTGTATAAAGACTTTCAATATCCTTTACATTTAATTTATTAGCATTTATAAAATCCTGAATCTTATCATCTTCGATCTCATGAATATTATAAGGTTTAAATTCCTTAACAAAAGATTTTATAGCATTCTTAAACTGTTTAATCTTTTTCTTATTCATGATTTCTACCTCATGTGTAAAATCAGCTTCATAGGATAATTTATTAGTAGGAATTATTAGAATTCTTTTTACATATACATCTTTGCCATATTCGTTCTCAAACCATCCACAATGTGAATTCATTTGTCCTACTTCATGCTTATTTATAGTTTCACGGCTTTCACTAACTTCACTTTTACATTCAAGTAAAATGAATTTATGTTCAATACCACCCCATAAATTATCTGGTCCCTTACGAATTTCTTTATCGGGTCTTTGACTTATAAAACCTAATAACAGGCCTATATTCTGCAAAGCCATCTCAAATTTTTCTGCATTCACTCCAAACGAAAAATCATTTAAAATACCATCTACAGCTAACATCAATTCGCTATAATCATTATATTGAGCAATCCATTTCTTTATTCTATGAATTCTAGAATCATTAATAATGTTAATCTTTTTATAAGTTATTCCATCTTTTGGTTTTAATAAATGTAGATTACAATTAAAAGCCGCTTTTTGAAGTCGATTAGATTCAGTTTTACTAATGAAATATTTATATCGTGACAATATTTGTAAATACCATCCTTTTTCAGAGTCTTCAGTTATGTATTTATCCAATATCGCTTGAATTTGATTACATGCGTCTTCATAATTCTTTTGCATAGAAAAAATCTCTGCTTTTTTCTCTAGCTCCAATATTTCATAAATATTATTTTTATTTTCTAAAACTGGAATTTTATCCATTTCTTCACGATAAAATTCTTTCCACCCCTCATCTCTTTTTATTACAGCTTGGGATATTAACGATGCTACTACTTTCAGACTAGGTTCATCTGCTTTAAGTTCATCCTTCGCCATTTCTGCAATTTGGAAACCAATATCAATTTGTTTCCTTGTTTGGGAAGAAAAATATTTATTAGTTTTTATGCTCCTAATAAACTTCACTAAATCAGCACCAATTAATAAAATAACACTATAGTCTTTTTCACCTCTAACACTTCTTCCCAAACCTTGTTCTATTTTTTGAGCCAAACTAATATTGATAACATCGCTATTAATTCTACACTGTTCTTCATATCGATCTACCAATGAATTAAAATATGGCATTGAGTCAATAATTAATAAACGACAAGATTCATCTGGTAAATCAATTCCATCATATCTATTTATTATTACTACTGTATTACTGGTTTTACCGGCTTTCAAATCTGAAATGTTAGCAAAAATATTTTTTGCGTTAGTAATAGTAGAGCCTAAATGATAATATTGTTCCGATCTGCGAAGACTTGGAACAATTGCTACTCTACCAAAATGCATTTTATCATTAGGTTTTGCAAATTTACTTACTATTAAATCACGATCTAGTGACTCATCAATTAATGAAGGTATCAAAATCATTTTTTCACCAGACCACTTTTGCTCAGTATTGATTAAAGGATTCTTTATTGCGTTAACATCAAATCCTAAACCTTTTATAAAAAAAGAATCATCCTGAGTCGTAGCAGACATTAATATTCTTTGATTTGCTTTAGCAAATGAACCAAAACTTCCAATAGGAATATTATATGGAAGTATCTCTATACCTTTACCTGTAACAAAAGCCTGACAATCCTCAATATTATTTTTTATTAAAGGCCATATAAACATCAGCTCATCGTCATCTTTATGTTGAGACAACAGACTAGTAATCTCACTTTTTTTATCAATCCAAGACCAATATGGAATAGGAAGCAAAGCTTCATAATCACCATTGCAAATATCCAAAAAATCACCTTCACCTTGATCTGACAAATCTTCCTTAAAAAGGGTCAATATTTCTGCATATATTGGTTTTTCCCTCGGAATCCTAATAGTAAAAGAATCTTTTATAGAATCAATACATGCATGTGAATCATCTAAAATGATAGTCCCGATATGTGTGGAAAAGTTATTAATTCCAAAAATAGTTTTTCCATTAAATATTTTTTGAACGTGTACAATTAAAATTCGCTTTCCTTCAATGAAGTCGTTAGGTAAACTATTATCACTTTCTATTACACAATATGGAATACCAAATTTTTCAGCTTCTTTAGCAACTTGTTGCGACAAATAGATATTAGGGCACACAAAAGCACAAGGTCCCTCGCCTTGATTTATCTTAGACTGAAGTATTAATAGCCCTATTAAAGTTTTACCTTCTCCAGTATGGAGTTTGATAATCAGATTTTTGTCTTTCTGCTTATGTTTAAACCATTCATCCAATATTTTATATTGTACAGGTCTTAATGGACCTGTAACACTTCTTCTATCCAATTCATCATAAATCTCTAATGGATTTATCTTCTTTTCAACTTCTTTTTTTCCTAACTTCTTCCTAAAATCAATCATAATTCAAAGTATTTTGATGTTGTACATTTTTACTTAATACGTACGCCATTTTTTCAACGACAAACAAATATAGAAAAATAAATTGAATATTAATCAATTATACCGTCTTCCCAAGAAACACCCCGATAACCGACAATGCCCCCAGTTGCTTCATCTTTCGTTGCAGTTGCCTGAAGCTCTCCCCGGTCGTGAGTACATCATCCAGCAGGACAACATTCTTTCCTCTGATATACCGCCGTGTGAATTGCAGGTTCCGCAGTATGTCCTTATCCTTTCCCTTTCCTTTCAGTTGCTTGCGGTCTTCCTCTATCCAGATGGCCTTGAAACCGTCCGTAATGCCCAGCCATTCCGACAGGTAGTAGCATACCACCGGAAAGCGTTTCCGCTGTCTTTCCCTTGTCGATGCGGGTATAGGTATCAGTACCGTGTTTTCCTTCGTTCCGTTGAATCCTGCATGTTTCAGACACAGTGCCAGTATCCGTGCGACCAGCTCGCCGCAGTGTCCACCTTCCTTAAAACGGAATATCAGGTTGCTTACCCGTTTTTGGTGTGCATTCGTCTTTTCAATCTTCGTTGGGTAATAGTCATGCAGGTAGTGACACCTGCACCCGTCTATAAGAACTTCTCCCTTGAACATCGTTTCGTACGGGTAGAAGTCCATTTTCTTCTCCCTTTCAAACGTAAAGTTCAGCACATCCCTCATCATGGCATTCCATTCCTTCGACCTGCCCAGCGAATACCATCCCGCATGTTTCCCGGCTTCCATCAGGCACATACCGATTTCCATCGCCTCGCTGAACCGCTGGTGCGAGACGATGTACCACCCATGTTTCCGGCACAGGCCGGCAAACTCTTTTATGTCCGCAGTCAGGAAGTACATCATGCCTTCCTCTCTGATGACTACCGTCAGTTCCGACTTCGGTTTCTCCCTGCAGAACAGGCTCTCGCTGTAATTCACTCCGTGCCATACCGACTCCGTGCATTCCTCATCGCAGAACTGCACTTCCACCTCTTCAAGCAGGTCAAATTCTTCCACCATACCGTTTCTGTCTTTAATTACAGGTTTAAGAGGGATTTAAGTTACACATTATTATCGGTTTACGAATGAGTGAGTTTGCGGTTTTATATTTTTTAACTTATATAAAACACGTGTCGGGACAGCCTCCCGAACAGGGGAGACTATCCCGACACGTATATCCGCCATATCCTGCGGCTTTCAGTTCCAGCTGTTTCTCTTTTCGCCGCTCATGCAGAGAATCACCGTACTTTTCTTCTTTTCAAATGATTCTGCCAGCCGTCTTGCAGCCCATTTTCTGAATGCCTCGCATTTCAGTCCCTTCATACGGAATCCCAGTGCAATGATGGTTGCCAGACTGTAGAGGTCCACACTGCAATCTTTTCCGTTATAGGTGAAATGTTCCACCCGCACATCCCGGTATTCATCAAAGTCACCGGTTTTTGCAAGGGATTTCAGTCCGGCATTTACCGACTGTACAAACACTCCATACGCCCGTGCGATGTCGCATTTCGGCAACCATACCTCGCCCTTGTCGTCCGTTTCTATCCTTACGCTCACCTTATCAGGTGCATTGCGGTTATATTCCACTTCAAAATTGCCAAATCTCACCATAATAGTTGCTTTTATACATTATATATGGAATCTCAGCATGGAGGTCATAACATGGCATCCAGTTTTCCCGCAAGGACCTCCATATCCTTTCTTATCTTCTCATTGGTTATGCGGGCATAGATTTGCGTCGTTTCAATGTTCGTATGCCCCAGCATTTTCGACACCGTTTCAATCGGCACGCCTTTAGCCAGAGTAGTGGTCGTAGCAAACGTGTGACGTGCCAGGTGGAAGGTAATATTTTTATTTATACCGCACAAATCCGCAATCTCTTTTAAGTAAGAATTAAGTTTTTGATTGCTCAGTACAGGCAGCAACTGACCTTTGGGGAGCTGACCTTCATATTTCTGGAGTATCGCTTGGGGTATTTTCAGCAGCGGTACGTTTACCGGAGTATCTGTCTTATGACGGTGCGTCATGATCCACGGCTTCCCGTCAAACGAGATTCTGATGTCGCTTGCCTTCAGTTCCTTCACATCCACATATGATAATCCCGTGTAACAGGAGAACAGGAACACGTCCCGTACCTGTTCCAGTCTTTTAGTCGGAAACTTCTTCTTCATTATCTTTTGCAGTTCCGCATCCGTCAGATAACCTCTGTCCACACGTTTCAGTCTGATTTTATAATTTGAAAACGGGTCAGTATAAATCCAACCGTTGTTTTTGGCGATGATTACAATCATCTTGAAAGTCTGCATGAATTTTGCCGTAGTATTCTCATTACATTTGCTTTCCGTTCTCAGATAGTTCTCGAAGTCCGTAATGAACATATGGCCGATTTCCTTCAGTGATATATCCGAAATATTGTATTTCACTTTCATAAATTCCTCCAGCCTCCGGTAGCAGCGGTCATATTTCGCGAGGGTGGCAGGAGTCTTGCTGATGCCGACCAGTTTTCTTGCATCCTCATTGTGTTTCTTGAAAAGTTCCAGCAGTGTTCTTTGTTTCGCCGTTATTCCCAAAAACGCATTGCGTATTTTTTCTACCGTTACGAATGACTCATGCACTTCAATATCCCGGTAGTGGTTTTTCAGCGAAGCACGGATGTCCTCCAATGTTTCATTCAACTGGCGGGCTTTTTGTGTATTTCCTTTCGCCTTGCCCAATGTGGTATCCCATTTATCAGGTTCTATATCCAGCTTTGAGCTGAATTGAGAAATTTCACCGTTAAGCGACAGACGAATCATAATACCCGCTTTTCCTTCCTTGTTCAGATAGTTCTTTCTTAGATAGAACAGAATCTTAAATGTACTCTTACTCATATCCTTTTTTAATTTAGCTCCGTTACAGTGGGTGTAATGACTTCCCTCTGCAAAGGAATAATTAATAATTGGGTTACAAGCAGACATTTGAACGTCAATGAGCGACAAATCAAGGACTTACATCGAAAATCGTTACAGAAGATTTTCCCGATTTTCCTGTAACGATTTTGTAACGGAACTTTGTCTGAAGTGGGCATTTTAATGTCTTTCGGTTGTCCACCGGATAAATAGAAAAAGTCCCGTAAAACGTTGATTTTACGGGACTTGTCTTAATTTGACTACCTAATGTCTTAGGTTTCAGCGGAGAGACAGGTTCTATCACCTACCATTTCAAACAATATCACAAGCTCGTAATATATTGTTAATTACCAAGTTATTACAAAACAAACAGAAAATAAAATATCTCTTAATATCTTTGCATATCTCACTTTTTGGGTGTATTTTTGGGTGTCAATTTTCAAACACACCCAATTATGAATATCAAGAGAAACATCATTTTCGCACTGGAAAGCCGGAAGAAAAACGGGGTGCCAATCACAGAGAATGTGCCTATCCGTATGCGTGTGATATTCGCAAGCCAACGCATAGAGTTTACAACGGGCTACCGCATTGACGCTACCAAATGGGATGCGGACAAACAAAGGGTAAAGAACGGATGCACAAACAAACTGAAGCAAAGCGCATCCGAAATCAACACAGACCTGCTAAGACAGTACACGGAAATACAGAACATCTTCAAGGAGTTTGAAGTACAGAATGTACTACCTACACCCACACAGATAAAGGATAGCTTCAATGCAAGGATGAAGGATGTACCAGCCACAGAGCAGGAAACAGCCGAAGAACCTAAAACCAGCTTTTGGGAGGCATTCGAGGAGTTTGTAAGAGAATGCGGGAAACAGAACGACTGGACAGACGCAACCTACGAAAAATTCGCTGCGGTAAAGAACCACCTGAAAGAGTTCAGGGATGAGCTTTCCTTTGACACGTTCACCGAGAACGGTCTGAATGACTATGTGGACTTCCTGCGTAACAAGAAGGACATGCGCAACAGCACCATAAGCAAGCAGATAGCCTTCCTGAAATGGTTCCTACGGTGGAGCTTCAAGAAAGGGTACAATCAGAACATGGCTTATGACAGCTTCAAACCCAAACTGAAAAACACACCCAAGAAAGTGATATTCCTCACATGGGAGGAACTGAACAGATTGAAAAACTACAAAATACCCCCGACCAAGCAATATCTCGAACGGGTAAGGGACGTCTTTCTGTTCTGCTGTTTCAGCGGGCTACGCTATTCGGACGTGTACAACCTCAAACGGAGCGACATCAAGCCCGACCACATAGAAGTGACCACCGTCAAAACAGCGGACAGCCTTATCATAGAGTTAAACAACCACAGCAAGGCGATACTGGAAAAATACAAGAACGTATACTTTGAAGACCATAAGGCACTTCCGGTCATCAGCAATCAGAAGATGAACGATTATTTAAAAGAACTGGGGGAGCTTGCGGAAATCAACGACCCGGTAAGGGAAACTTACTACAAGGGAAACGAACGTATAGACACCGTCACACCCAAATACGCGCTGTTGGGTACCCATGCCGGAAGACGGACATTCATCTGTAACGCTTTGGCATTGGGCATTCCCGCACAAGTGGTGATGAAATGGACGGGACACAGCGACTACAAGGCGATGAAACCGTACATAGACATAGCCGATGACATCAAGGCTAATGCGATGAACAAATTCAACCAACTGTAACTATCACACTATGGACGAAAGAATAACATCAATGATACCCCGCTACGGGAAACTCAACAAGATATACACCGAAATAATGTCCGGCGGCAGTTTCTCTTTTGAGAAGCAACAGTTCATTTCTGATTTTTATAGAGAGTACGGGGACACGCAGACCTTTGAAACCGCACTTATCAGCCTCATGCTTGAAGCGGACGCCGCGCACTTCTCCATATTGCTGAACAGTCTGAAACGGGAGATTGAGAGCAACATCTCGACTTACAGCGCCTACAAGGAGTTTTTTGACCGTCTCGATACCGGATATGTCTGCCGACAGCATGAAGAGCGCTTCGACTGGAGCATCGACAGACAGATGAAAGTCACAAACGGATATTACCGGGAACTCATGGCAGCTAACGGCTCTTTGGAAGCAGTAGGTTTCAGGGAACACGACCGTCAGGAAGAGGAACTGCTGGAAAGAAGGTACGACCGGTGCAAACGGGAATACGACAAGGAGAAAGCCAAACTGGATGAACTGTACAGGCAGAAGGAGCAGGCAAGGCGGGAAGCCCTGCAATGCCTGCAAAACCGTTGCGGGGACATTTGCAGGCTGGGAGGCTCGCTATTGACAATCCTTGATAAATACCTGACCGACCAAAAGAAAAAGGAAGAGGAAGAAAAGGAAATTCCCTCATCCGCTACCACCCCGGCAAGCCCACCCGCCTATTTCCCCATGCGACTGCTGTCAGCCATTTATGAGAAATGCAACGACAAACAGTTTGAAGCCGTTCCCGAAGCCGATTTCTACGCCGGAATGAACTTGCAGCCATGCAGGAACAGGCTGAAGATAAGACCGGGAGAAAAGGCGCGTGTATGCTACCTGATATTCCTCATGGGTGAGACCCTCTCCAATCAGGACAGAGAGAAGTGGAAGGATGAAATCATGAGATTGCTGGATATAGACATAAAATATTACAAATCCAAATACAAGGCACCCGTTCCCCGTACTGATTTAGCCAGTGACAGCAATCAGGAATTTGCCAAGGAAATGCGGTTAATATTCCGATAGCCGGTGATATGTCCCGACATTCCACGACACGACCACTTTTACCACTCAAAATAATTTCTACCACTTTTTATTACTTGTTGATAATTAATGAGATAGCGTGACTCCCCAATCACGCTATCCACATCCTTACCACCCATACCCGGAACTAACTTTGCACTGTTCGAACGAAATAAAAAGCCCATGCGCAGGGCTTGCAGTACAAACGTTAATTCATTCTGACATGGAAATTAGAGACCTTTTATCAAAGCCCGTATGGCAGATGACGGGCGAAGAGTTCATATTCCTGAACCGACATGCCTTGCAGGGAAGCGAAACGAAGCCAGCCCAGCCAGCAGCCGACAAGGACAAGAAATACGTGTACGGGATAGGCGGCATAGCCCGGCTGTTCGGGTGCAGCATACCCACTGCAAACCGCATCAAGAAAAGCGGGAGGATAGACAGAGCCATTACGCAGATAGGGCGCAAAATCATCGTCGATGCGGACATGGCACTGGAACTGGCAGGACGTAAAAGCGGGGGACGCAGATAGGGAGGTGCCATATGGAAAACAAGGAGAGAAACATCACGCCCGAAGAGGCGATAATCCTATGGCATGCCTCGCGGCTTGACCTTTCGGAAGACTACGAGCAGGCACCTGAAATCCTGAAAGTGCAGGGCTCCGTCATCGGCACGTTGGGAAACTTCAGCGCATCAATTGGGAAAGCCAAGAGCAAGAAGACATTCAACGTCTCCGCAATCGTGGCTGCTGCGCTGAAAAATGGAACGGTACTGAACTATACGGCGGAACTGCCCGAAAACAAGCGGAAAATACTCTATGTGGACACCGAACAGAGCTCCTACCACTGTGCGAAAGTGGCAAGGCGCAGCCTGCGCATGGCGGGACTGCCGACAGGCAGCAACCATGAGAACCTCGAGTTCCTCGTCCTGCGGAAATACACGCCCGAAGAGCGTATAGCAATCGTGAGAGAGGCAATCTACCGGACTGAAAACGTCGGGCTGGTAATCATTGACGGAATACGGGACATGGTGTACGACATCAACAGCCCCGGCGAATCCACGAAAGTAATCTCCCTGCTGATGACATGGACGGGAGAAAGGAACATCCACATCCATACCATACTGCACCAGAACAAGGGGGACGAGAACGCAAGGGGGCACATCGGAACCGAGCTAAGCAACAAGGCGGAAACGGTGCTGCAAGTGGAGAAGGACAGCAAGAACCCCGACATAAGTACGGTCAAAACCGCACATATCAGGGCGGTGGACTTCGAACCGTTCGCATTCCGCATCAATGAGGAAGCATTGCCCGAACTGCTGGAGGACTACCAGTTCAAGGACAAGGATGAGACAAAAGGAAATAGGGAGAAGTTCGACCCGTACAAGGACATCACCGAGCGGCAGCACCGCATCGCACTGGAAGCGGCGTTCACCCTGAAAGACGAATACGGCTATCAGGAACTTGCGGAAGCCTTGCAGGAAGCATACGCCTCTGTCGGTGTCACGCTTGGAGACAACAAGGTGGTAAAACTCATCACCATGCTCAAAAGCAAGCGGATGATAGTGCAGGAGAACGGCAGGAAATACACTTTCAACCCCGACTTCCACTATTAGCGGCACAGGCAGGAAACCACTTTACTTTAGTCAGGGCATATATATATGTCAGAGTAAAGTGAAGTGTTCCGGTTGCTGATAAAAGCACTTTACTTTATTCCCGTACCATATATATACGGAAGTAAAGTAAAGTGGATACAGCCCGTAATATACGGAAAGGTACGGGCGAAAAGAAAAAAACAATATCCACTTAAACAGAAACCTACATGAATACGAATGAAGCGAAACAGATACGCATAGAGGAATATCTGCACAGTCTCGGCTACGACCCGGTAAGGAAACAGGGCGACAGCCTATGGTACAAGTCACCATTCAGGAATGAACGGGAACCGTCCTTCAAGGTCAACACGGAACGCAATCTATGGTACGATTTTGATGCGCCCATATAGGCTACACAATAAATATCTCTATGGCAAGAGATTAGGTTAG
>OIWN01000497.1_pt1 | contig 36327 bp, 37 predicted proteins | sample 1587591 | NCBI WGS metagenome assembly OIWN01 (sample SAMEA3888901, study PRJEB22519) | human gut metagenome | biome: human gut; feature: human-associated habitat; material: faeces | place: Denmark | collected 2010 | reverse complement strand
TGCCGGCACACTGTACCTGCATCTGCCATGTTGTAAGATGTGCCGCCACTGCCCTTGCAATGACAGCATCATCCTCCACAATGAATACTTTATTTGCTGCCATGTCTTAGTTCCCTCGTATTGATTTTAAATAGTTCAAGCGCTCTCTCTTTGATTTTTTCCAAATCCTCATATGTTCCATCAGAAAATTCTTCTTTAATACGCATGGAAGCCATTGCATGACTGTCATTCACTTTGTCTGCATCTGCCGTTTTCAGAAATTTTCCTAATAATTCCCAGTCACTTGAATAATACAGTTCCACTAATTTTGCCCTGTATTCCAGTTCCGCCGGAGTAATGTCTGGATATTCCTTCAGGTCTTTTGCGTGCTGTGCTTCATGCTTTAAAAGTGAAACGGTAAATTTCTCACTCTCAAAATCATAGGCACTCTCGATGCATTGAATCGTTCCGTCCTCAGATGCCCAGCCGCCAGTTCCGTATTTTCCAAAGGTCAGATAATCCATCCAGCTCCGAAATACAAAACCTTTTAAAATATTTACCGTATACTGCTCTACGCCTTCCGGCAATTCTATCTGATAAGACGTCGGAACCGTATCTTTCCAGATGTATGGTCCAAAATACCCTTGCGTTTTTCCGAAAAGTGCATGGTAGCCTTTCTGTTCAAAAAGTTCCTGCAATCTATCTTCCAGTGCGTCTTTCTCTTTTTCCGATATAGAAAAAGTCTGGCACAGCTTTCTTATCAGTTTGTCTGCGGCAATTTCTTCATCACTATTGCAATAAAACACGTCTCTGAAATATTGCTGATATGCAAGCAGTATCTCATTCAGTATTCCATCCACTTCATATTGCCGATAATGCTCGTTTTCAAATAAGTCAATATATTGTTCTCGTTCTTTCTCATATTCCGGAAGGTCGCACATTATTTCAATGGCTTCCTTCACCTTTCCCTCGATCAGTAACTCGTCTACTTTGGTCATCTGTGCCTCCAGTCAGTATTCTTAAATCTTTATTTCTATCCTTGTTTTATCCAGCTCCACTCAAAACTGTCAAGTCCGGCTTTTCCCTGCGCAAGCTGATTCAGTTCATGCAGACAGATTTCCGTCGCCCTGTCGATAAATTCCCGGATCATCTCTCTGGTCAGAAAAAAGCTGCTTTTTTCTTCCATTGGGTGAAATTGTTCACGTACTTCCCTTACCAGTTCCTGCTCACGAAAATCTGCTAATTCCATAATCGGCTCACCTGCCAGTGTCTGCGTCCGGAGCATATTCTTATCCAATCCATACTGCTTCGCTACAAACCAATTTGTATTTTCATAATCCTGATGCAGCCTTTCAACATTCTCTGGAATGGATGAGTTAAAATGATGCTCAGAATATACATATCTTCTATAAAATATGTCCTGAATCAGATGAAGATAATATCCTAGATACAGTTCATCTGTCTTCATTTGTTCCCCGTATTTTTCCCTGTAAAATTCAAGGTCATAGGTCACTCTTGTCTGTTCACAGATCATTTTCTTAAGATGACTGTTTCCACTGACAGCCCCGTCTGGAAGGATCACACCCAGACGAAGCCTGTCCAAATTATTAAATTCTGTTTTAACTATTATGCATTGTATGATTGCAAGATGAATCATGCTGGACGCCATAAAATTTTCTCCCGCCTCCTGATATTCTGTCACATGTTTCTGTAAGCTGTTCTATTTTTCGCTTTCTGCTTCCTTCATTTCCTCATAATACGCTTTGTATCTGTAAATGGTACGCTTGCTGACATTGTTGCGCTTTGCAATCTCGACCAGATCCGTACCACTAAACCTTTGTCTACCAGTGCATTCACTAAGGTTGACTTTCCAACACCTCAGTATCTCCTCAATATGTTTCGGATTCTTGCTTCCAACAATAACGTGATTCATCTTTTTCAACACAAAATCCAACATGTCACTAAGTGCATATTTCTTAAATCCATCTCCCATAGCAAATGGCATGCTGGCAACAGTCTCTAATTCCAATGCCTTGCAAGCTTCTATCATCGTCATCTTCACACCATCTATCATCTGAGAGTTCACTGTGTCAGCCCAATCACACATGATATTATATTCAAACAAAATATATTTAAAATGATTCTTTTCTCCGGACACTTTTCTTGCTATATTCTTTATTCTTTCAATCTCAATATGCCACTTATTTTCGAAAGGTTCTTCTACCATAAATTCAAATGCTATGCCATAATATCTAATCTTTCCTTCAAAACACTTTGTCTCATACCATCTTATAAGTATTTCCATTTTCTCATAGAATTCGTCTTCCGTTAACTTTAATTTTGTTATCTCGGGAATATGAATATAATAAACATCTATCATTTCAAGACCTAAATTTTCCAATGACTTATTAAGAGCTATTTCATAAAAAGCTGGATTGAGAGTCTGGAATAAACCTTCATATTCTGAAAAATCTTCTATTGATATTCCTTTATTTTCCAGTTTTTCCGACAAGTATTTCATTGGTGGAAGCTTTGCTGAAATATCTCCATATAATAATCCTGCCTTAGATGATATAAATACCTCTTCTCTGGTAATAATGCCAGAATTCATTAATTCAGCTAATGCAGCTCCTTCATCTCGTTCTGAACACATTCCTCTATAATTTATAGCTCCATCAATAGAGTATATCCCATTTTGAACTGCATACTTTATTGCTTCTACATATTTCAAAGAATCTTCTTTTGAAAAATTACCCAAGTGAGTTCCTAATGCAACAGTTCCCATAGGCTTGTGCGAATACCCTTTTATCATTTCCATTCCTCTTTTCCATATTGATAACGTACATTATAGAAGTAATGCTAATTAATTTGCAGTCTTGTATTATAAAAACATAAATGCTATATTAAAAAATGAAGAGAGGTCGTCCTCTCTTCATTCTTTAATATAGCAATGCTTTTCCGGGCTTCTAAGATTGACATTGTTCCTTGTTGTTTGTAAGAAATGTGTTATTTTCCCTGCTCTTCGTAATATCTGTCAGCTATATATTCCGCTGACTCAGCCCATAAACCGTTTTCTGTCTCCTGCAATGTCTTATATGTCTCCGATTTATAAAAAAGCACTACGGCCTCTTCAAAAGCAATATGAAAACGTTCCTGTAGCAATTTTACCACAGCTCTAATCTGTATACATACATTCATAGTAATATCTTTTCCATTAAAACTATATATCTTTTCTGGCATAAGAAACCCTCCTAACTAATTGCACATATTGCAATGCCTTTTCTGTATGAAACGATACCTGATTATTTACCTTATTATAGCGAAGTCTTTCCACCGCCTCTTCCGCTGTAAGTATATTCGCCATATATAATTGCACTGTTTCCATGGTATTGTCATCCGCCACTGGTCCAATTACAACATCATAATCATGCTGCAAACCGCCTTTACTTCTATTTTTCTTAATAAATTCTAGCCATTCGTCATTTAACCTGTCAAAACGCTTCACTTTTAGTGCAGGCACTTCCTCAAATAAAAATTCATATACATAATAATCGTTCTGTTTTTCTCGTAATGAAAGCCTGTATGCCCATTCCTTTGACTGTGATTGCAGTATCGTTGTATAAAATCCCTTTCCAAAATCACGTCGGTTATGCGATTTATTGAGATTAATTTTCTCAAATTCAGAACAAGTACCATGATATACTACCAATTCCCTTGAAGCATCTACTATTACGTTTTCTACAAACTCCATAACCTCTTCAAAACTAACTTGATGTAGATACTCATGCTGAATCAGCATCTTTTCAAAAACTTGATTTTTTTGAAATAATTCTACAACTTTATTACCAGAAAGGTTATATTTACCTGCATATGCTTCCATCACTTCAATAGAAAGCATCTCACAATCTGTCTGTGCACTCATTTGAAATCCCCCATTTTTACTTGCTTTCTTTTAGTATAACATACCCTAATATTAAATTTCCATATTGATTCAATCATCGTTTGTGTAACTACTGTGTTTTCCGGTTATTTTTCCGTCATTTTTCTCCCAGCTCCACTTTATCCCCGACATACCAGATGTCCTTTGCTTCCAGACCGCTCTTTACGATTCCTGCCTGAAAAATATATCTGTTTGGTTTCATCACTCCGTAATCACTCGATGCAATCACAAATTCAAACTGATTTTCCGGAAATATTTTGTTCAATTTTTCCTGCAACAGGTTTCCACTGTAATCACAGTTGGAAATGACTGCGGTTCTTATCTTTGCCCCGTTCAGCCAGTGCAGCAAATCTGCTGCGTGGTTCACTGTCTCTATAACAGGATCCTCTTCCCATTCTATCTTTGCTACTTCATCTAAAGATATGGAAAGTTGGATTTCCAACAGATCGAATAATAACCTTAATTTATTCTTCACGGGTATTTCAAACCGGTTTTCACGACATAAATCAAATATTCCAAATATTTCATCGTCCTGTTTTTCTATCTCTTCTATGGAATAGTTATGCGGATTACTGATGATGTACGGAAAATATGCCTCTATTCCTTTTCGAATGTTGATTTCCTTGTAATTCATCAGTGTTCTTCCTGCATCAAAAATGTCGGTTTTGTTAACTGCATAAGTTGTGTTCCTTTCTATTCTCTCCCATTCTCCCGCTCCCCGACTTTTTTCAACTCGTCATAATAAACCTTATACCGGTATGCCGTCCTCCGGCTGATTACCCCCTCATTCTCTGTCTCTAATTCCTTTATGCGCTCTAACACTTCCGCTAATGTCTGAATCATAATATCCTACATAATGCTTCCCATCAACGTGGACATCACGATCATCACCAACGAAAATGTAAAAGAATTTACCGAAATAAGCGTAGCTCTCTGCTCCGATGGAATCATATCATTTAACAGGATGTCTGTGCTGACTTCCAGGAAATCATCCGCAAAAGAACCAGCAAAGCCACCAAGAATCATCAGATATGGATTGCCTGAAAACGTCATTCCAAACGCAAACAACACACCAATTCCGCTTAAAATAATATACTTTTTGTATTTCCAATTTGGAAAATATCCCACCACTTTTGCACCGAGTGCAGCTCCAAGTCCCATGACAAAAAGAGCCGGACCAAGCAATGCCTCGTTCAATCCCGCTAGTGGAAGCTTTGCCTGCAGGAAAAAAAGGACAAGTGTTGACACTGAACCGATCAATGCATTTACGATCATAATGCTTCTGGCTTTTCGATTGTTTTTCATGAAATGCCAGCTCTCTGTGATGACGTTTTGAAGTCTCTCTGAAATGCGGATGTTCTGAATGTTTTTCTGATCAGTTTCCTCTTCATCCATCCGTTCTTGCTTTTCTTCACTCATCTGCTTTTGTTTATGATCATCTGTCTGTGGATTGGTCGGTTCACCATCAGCACCTGTAAATCCCGATATTTCTCTTAAACTGCATACGATTCCAAGTGCGATCATCCCAAAGAAAATATCAATCGCATATGCTTTTTTATATCCAAGCCACAATGCAACCCCTGCACAAAGTGTTGCTGTAGAACTTGTGATCCGATATAACATCATTTCCGTGGAAGCATATCGGTTATATTTTTTCTCCTGCCTTACCGACTTTAAACTGTCATACGCCAAAGCTTCTATGGTTCCCGATTCCAGATTGTAACTGAGCGCACTGAATGCAATCGCAAATGCCACCGTTCCAAAATTGTCAGATAAAATCATAGCCAGACAAGACAGCACACTGACCAGCTTCGAAAGAGCCAGCGTCCTTTTCCTTCCAAAAACATCTGCCACAACACCTGACGGGATCTCAAAACAACTGCTTGCGATATGGAAAATACTCTCCAGTATTCCAATCTGTAACAGTGAAAATCCTCTGAGTGCAAGAAGCGCCACCCACGATGCTCCCGCAATCCGAAAATAGCTTACCGTAGTAAGTGTATACAATTTATTGATCTGTCTTTTTATATTAAAATTACGCATAAAAAAATCTCCTTTTCAAAATAATATCTTTCCAATATTTTTGAACAGGAGATAGTGTCTTTTCGTATTTACATTCTTAATTTTAGAAACTGTTTACCTGAAAAAGAGCGCACTATCCCTGTAAACAGCTAATTTGTTGCCTTTTTGCAGGTGAAGATTCGTTGTTTTCCAGCGCATAGTCTGCTCTCCTTTCTTAGGATATTTGTTTTCTTCTGATATTTACATCTTCTGTATTATATACATGAATGGATAGACTTGTCAAATTAATATAAACTACAACACAGCAGCAAGTATAGCATAAACAACAATTGTCACTGCCAGGTATATGGAATTACAATTTGCTATATACTTTCCCGTCTTCATCCTTAATAAATGCCTGTATTCCCATCGAACCAGGAATAGACATATATACAATGATTGCTATCTCTAACAATCGATCTGATCTTCCAAGAATATGTATCAACGAAATAGCTGCAATTGCAAATATCAGCTGCATAACAGCTCTTATTATTACAGTTTTCAGGCATGTTCCCAACAATTCTCTATTCAACTGAACTTCATAACCTACTACCAGTAAAATCATTGGTGACATCGCTGCCGTTATCATGTCTTTCATGGTAGTCCAGATCACACCTGCCGGACTTAACATGAAACCATTCATCAGCCCACTGACACTTGCAAGTATTCCCAATATTACCGCAAGAAAAGCAGGTGTCTTAAACGCATTCTGAACAATTTCAATCACACTTACTTTTTTGCCGTCTTCTATCAAAACCAGTACATTACTCATGATGCTGAACGTAAAAAGTAATGCTGCGATATCAATCACTGCAATCACAGACAAATTTTCCACTCCGACAAGACCTGTATAAAGCGAGTATCCAATCATTCCGCCCTCATACCCACAAGCTATAAAAGGCAGGTATTTATCATAGGGTTTCCTAATAAAATGTTTCAGGACAAAACCCAGAATAAACGTGACACAAAGAATCACAAACATCATGCCAATATTAAATATCGTTTCTTTCCCCAGGACAGATGTTGCAAGTCCATGAAAGACTGCAATCGGAAGCTTTATGTTTACAACAATCTTTTTTATCCCATCCACGCAGTCTGCACTGATATAATTGGATTTTCTGCAAATCATCCCTAAAAAAAGCATGAAAAGTACCGGAAGTACTGTTTTTAAAATTTGAATTATCATAGCCCATTCTATTTGCCTCTCTTACAGTAGCATCCATAAATCTCTTCTGTATTCCATTGCCTCTGTACTCCATATCAACCACAACAAATTCCTGACACATGATTTTATTTTCAGGAATCTCCATCCAATCAGTAATAGGTCTTGAAAAGAATAAACCATCCTCACACGCAAAACTTGCTGCAATAAGCTTATCTCTGTTATAAACTCCCAATAAAATATAATCGCCTTTAAGACTCTCTTCTATTGTCTTTTCGTCTGTGGGATAGTAGTACTCTTCGTGAGATAATGTAAGAATTACTTTATTCTGTAAATTCACAATCGGTTTTAAGTCTCTCTTTGGGTTTTTAATTTCAATTTTTTTTATAGATAAATCAATGTATTGATTCATATTTTAAATTCCTCATAATATATAGCCGAATTTTCGGCTTCTTTTGAACTGTCAATTCCAACTTCCACACAGATTAGATTCACACTATAATCCAACACGATAAATCGATCATGAAATAATTGACGAACAGTTTGTCGAATAATCGGATTGACAAATATCATATCATATAGTACCATTGCTCTATAAAGAAATGAGTTTTTGTCGTGTACAGCCTTATGGCTCAATCGGGTTGCTTGTTTCTTTTTTTATATCCAAAATGTCATATAGATATAATTTTTTATCCTCTGAATGTCTAACAATCAATGATGTATGAAATACATTGTATCTCTCTATCTCCCCCACCTCATCATATACCGGCAATGCAAATCGTGAATCATATCGATACCAGCCAAATTTTGCATTTCTCCAATGCTTTGCTTCAGTATTCTCTCGAAAATGTTTCCCCACTGCAATCTCTATCAGCTCCGGAATTCCTTGTGCTGCATTGGCTTTTGCCTTCGCATTCGTTCCCTTTATACTATGTGTATATTTTGAACCACTATATTCATTCGGTAAATCTAATCCAATATACACTATATCCCCTGTAGAGGCTATGGTGTAAAAATCTCCAATATAGTTTTTAAGGTATTCCCTTACATCTTTCCAATTAATAGAACGTTTTCCCTTAAATATAATATCATTAATCACAACTATATTATTGCCATCAATATCTTGAATAACAGATACATTTCTCTTATTTTTTTTCGAGATATTATTTTCATTGATCTGATTGCATATTTCTACTAATTCAAAATATCTTAATAATCTTCTCTTCGTTTCATTATCTGCCATTCTAAATACTTCAACTATCTGTCTTTCATCTAACATATAATCCGTCTGCACAACCTTTTCTTCTTTCTCATCCCCATTGCAAAGTAAATCCACAAGCGACATATCAAGTGCTTTGCATATAGCAACCAATTTGTCTGCCTGTGGATTAATTTTTTTCTTACGCCAGTCGCTGATCGTACTGGTAGCAATACCAGTTCTTCGCGATAATTCAATCTGACTCATATGTAATTCCGTTAATCTGTCAAAGATTTTTTCATATATATTCATGACACAATATCTCCTCACACATTTTGGAGTTTCCGTGTTTTCGGATATTGTATCATAAATATAAAAGTATCTCAATCCTTTTATATGTCAAGCTTACTTCATATCAGGAACAACTGGAAACTGCCGCTATAAGTGTATTTGTTTTGCACCTTGTAGCTTCAATTTTGCGGTCGAAAAATTTGACCGCAAATATTTTTTTGTTTCATGTTTGCGGTACAAAAAATCCACCGCAAAATTCATGCAACCATTTTCATAACACCGTAAAAATGGTCTACTCATTATCCTTTTCTTCCCTCATCTTGTCATAATACGCTTTATACCTATAAATCGTCCTCTCACTGACATTGTTCCGCTTTGCAATTTCTACCATTGTCATGCCGCTCTTATACCCAGCAGCAAAAGGTCATTTTAATATTCCTGACAAAAAATGTGCGTGTTCCGAATCATGAATTTTTTCACGCTTGTAATTATTATTGAACGTTTTTCCTGTGCAAGATCCCAATCTTCCTCGGAAATAATTGCTTCATGAATTCCCTCATAAACATGGAAATCTGATTGTTCCACTACATATGTTTCATTGCGGATTCCTGTTTTCTACTCTGTACGCCTGCGTCCATATGCTATCTTCCCCATATATACCGGATTATTAATTATCTTCTCAATAAAGCTGGCTAAGACCCCCAGTATTGTTCCATTCTAACGCAGCTTCTTCGTATATTCATGATTGTTCAGATAATTTGCCACGCCATTGATTCCATCATTGGTATGAATATACCTGTCAAAAATCATTTGAATGATTTCGACTTCATCGATGCTTCATCGATGATAAATACCATCTATAAGATGTTGAATTACTCACGTCAGTATTCTTAGAAATAATATAATATGTTCTATATTCATCATCCAATTTTTTGCATATAAGACTCTGTTCATTATCAATATACATATCTATAAGCTTTTCAGATTCATTTTTTTCTGTTTCAAGTTTATACAATGTATTTTCAGCTAAATAGTAAACATCTATCCCCATCAGAGTAATTGTCCAATTCCTGATTGGATAATTTCATCTTCTCTATCTTTGTATAGCCATGTAAAATTGACGCATTCCAGCAACATTGCTTCTTGAAAAACCTCTGCCATATTCTTCTGTCAGATATGATGACAAAGAATCCAAGACTTTCTGAAGATTTGATATCCCTGATTCTATCCAGTAATTTCCTCCCCATTACCTTTCAGCCGCTCATCATCTATCGTAACCCCCTTAATCATGTATTCTTTTAATCTCTGTGTCGCCCACTGTCTGAATCTTGTTGCAATCACTGATTTAATTCGGTATCCAAGAGAGATTATCCTATCAAGATTATAATGAGGAAACTGCCTTGTCACCTCACGATTTCCTTCTTTTCGAACTTGTCGGAAATTCCGACAGGTTGAAATTTCGTCTAATTCACCCTCCTCATAAATATGCTTAATATGTTCTACTACATTTGTTCAAGAAGTTTGGAATAATTCTGACATCTGCTGTTGTGTCAGCCATACTGTATCATCTTCTATTTTAACTTCTATATTTGTCTGTCCATTATCTGTCTGATATATAAGTATTTCCCCATATTCATCGGTTCCAATTTTATCTACCATAAGCACCTCTCCAATCCATTACTTCTGAGTTATGAAATGTGAACACATGCGTTCACTATTGTCCCAACAAAATCTTATCATTATTCCAACTGCGGTTCAACCAAAACCATTTCCATTATACAGTGCAAAATAAAAGAGACTCCACTCGCCATGAATAAAGCCTCCTCAAAATACTTATCTGTCAAAAATTAATTTCTCCCACGGTTCATATCCTGTCATGTAGCCGAATTCTTCCTCATTTCTGAATCCTTCAAGAAGTTTTTCTTTTACACTATCTAATATAGCTTCATCAATCGAACACATGTCTTTCATGGATATGCGGTGTTTTTTCATCCACATGTAGCGCCCAATCAAGAATATGGACATGCTCTCCAAACCGCTCGCTAAATTGCTCAAAAAATGTTTCTGTAACCTTACATAGGGAATATGGGAACAAAAGCTCTTAATCTTCCTTTTTATTTATTTTTTCTTGCATCCAGGTAATAGGTGAAAAACTGAAAAAATCACGATTCTGCTAAAAGTTTTTCACGCCTACATAGGGGATATGGGAACAAACTTCTAAAATTCACGATTTTTGAGAAAAATAATAGAGAAACTTTTGGTCCATTGGACCAAAGGTTAATAGACACACTTCGGGACAATTTGTCCCAATGGGCAATCGAAAATGTTTCTAATATGTTGACAGCAGGAACCCACGGCTATGATTTTTAGGCATAGAAAAAGGCACCAACCTCTATCATCAATAGAAGCTCGTGCCTTATGGCAATTCAGCCTATCATAGCCTTACCTGCTGTAAACATATTAAATTTAATCACAAATCTCCGCTGTCGCAGATTCTAGAAATCTAATTGTCTTTTCCTCAATATTGATTTCATATTTAATGCCAAGTGGTAAAATACCATTTGGTATCGCATGTCCAATATTAACATTATATATAATTGGCAATCCCTCACAGTTAAATTCCTTTAATACCGTAAGATATACTTCTTTATATTCTTCATAGAAAGCTTCTTCTTTCGGCTTACCTACGATTATTCCATTGATTTTATTCAAAATACCTTGAGCACCAAGATTTCTTAAATAATATAAAACATAGTCTGGACTAGGTTTGTCTTCGCTGGTCTCAAGAAGAAGTATTTTACCTTCCCATTCATCTGTCTTTGGCCATATATCTGTTCCGACAATCATAGGAAACACATCCAAACAGCCGCCCAACAGTTCACCTGTGACAACTCCTGTTCCTGATAACACTTCATAATGATGTTCTTCCGGAATCATTTTTCTTTGAATATTTATATTTTCTTCCTGCCAACCAACAGAATCGTTTGACCATTCATCACTTGAATCAACGAAATATCCATCTGTATTGTTAAATAGAATATTTTGCACTGCATTTTCGGTGTAATCTATCATCTTTACATACTCACCAAATTCGCACATTATTGATGGTCCGTAATATGACACCACACCTGCTTTATTCATAACAAAATGAGATACCGTTGTATCAGAATATCCCATAAAAATTTTAGGATTATTACGAATCACGTCATAATCCATATATGGAAGAATACGAACAGAATCAGAGCCACCTATTGCGCAAAAGATTGCCTTTATAGTTTTATCTTTGATTGCATCCATAAAATCCTTTGCTCTAAGTTCAGGATGATTATATACGAAATCACTCCCTTTTAAAGCATGTGGCATAATTACAACTTCCAATCCAAAGTCTCTTTCCAATCGTTCTTTTGCAATATAATATTTATGTATAAGCTCCTTATCTCCCAATCCTCCCCAGGACAAGCTAACAATTGCTACTTTATCTCCTTTTTTTAATTGATTAGGCTTAATCATACTCGTCTAACCCCTCGATTTTCTACTATGATTTTTTCAAAACTATCTTTCCCTAACATTCTATAATTTTAGAACTGCTACAACTTCCTCATCATCCATTTCACCATTTTCAGTGAAACCATATTGTGCATACAATTTCTTGGCAATTTCATTTTCCGGCTCATATGATAAATAGCAATATTCCGCTTTCCCGCACGGAAACGTTCTGATAAAATCTAGTGCTAATTCCATTGCAGTCCTACCATATCCTTTATTTTGAAATTTTTCATCAATCATTAATCGCCAAATACTATAATTTCCATAAGCAATCTGCGGAGGATTTTCATAAGAATCATCTACATCAAATCCTACCATCAAAAATCCTACTGGTATCTCTTCATCGAAGATCCCAAATGGAAAAGCATTTCCATTTCCTGTAATGGAAATATAGGCTTCAATTATGCTTAAATCATTTGGCGCAACAAATGATTTCTGTGCTTCACTCACTTGAAGTTTTAATATATCCCATATGTTTTTTGCATTTACTTCTACTAATCTAATCACTCTTAATCTCCACTTATTAGTCAAAATTTTTTAAACAAATCCCTTTTGTCGAGTCTTTTCAAGCAACTTAGGCTGTATATCAGGATATGTCCATTCTGAAGGTAGCTTCTCCATAATTACTATTTTTTCTATTTCACTATGTAATTCTTCTTCAAAAGAAAAAACATCCGCATAAAATAGCATTCCAAAAGTTTCTTCACCATTGAAATTATCTGGGGCAGTAACAGAATATACACAAATTGGTCTAATATCATATTCTTTAGCACCTGTTTCCTCATACAGTTCTCTCTTTGCCGTTTCAGTAATACTTTCCCCTGACTCTCTGTGTCCGCCCGGAACTTCCCAAGTACTTCTTTTTTTATGTTTACAGAAAACCCATTTTCCATTTGTTTTAGTTATGATTACAGCAAACTTTAAAAGTGAATCATCCACTTCATCATAAAATTTTACAATCATCATATAGTTCCTTCCATTAATCAATATGTAAAGATTTCTTCAAAAAATTTACTATACTTTTTTCATATTGACCTTTAATTATATTTTCTTTACTATCAACTACTCTACCATCAACAAAATACACACCAGTTTCTTTATTGATGGATAAAGAGTCCAATGACCAACCCTCAAAACGTTTTGGAGAAGCATCATCAATCATATAAAATGCACCTGTCTTTTGTGCTGCTTCTAGATCCATGAAAGAATATATTTCTCCGTGATAATAAACAGCAATCCCATCTAGGTAGAAAGCTGACACCTTACCGCCAAGCTTTCCTATGAGTTTAGTATAGTACTCTATCATTTCCTCGTCTGACAGTCTATGCATGTTCATAGGAGTTCTAATATTTAATCCTGGTTGTCGAGTATCATCTAACGCAAGTTCTTCAAAATACAGTCCAGAATCATTACAGATAACAGCATCAAAATACTGTCCATAGAATTTAGCTTTTGAAATTGCATTTTCCTCCGGTGTGTCCCCATCTTCTTTCGGTTCATCTGTGATTTCAATATCCTTAAGGGTAATAAATTCTATATCACACTCTTCTAATAAATTTGAAAAGCGTTTCACCTTTGAAGGATTTGTTGTTCCTAGTAATACCTTCATAAGTTCTCCTAATTTGCTGAATTTTTATAACACGCAAATACATTTATTTGATATAACTACCATCGAATTTTGTGTTTTGAATAATTAATTCCAACTTCATTATCATAACCACAACTCAGAAGAAATCTACGAATTGTTTTCTCATATAAATCATTATCTATTGGCAAATTATTGGTCATTGGAGAAATAATAATATTTAATATAGCATCATTTAATAATCGTTCATCTTCAAAACTTACAAATGGATATAAAAATTGGTTGGCATCAATACTTTTCATTCCATATTCTTCCGTTTTTCGCTTTTCTGTGTTAATTGTATTTTCAAAATAAACAATCCTATATTCATTCTCATATTGATATGTATCGCTCTTTATCAAAGCAGATAAAACAAGCATATATAACGACAAATCATTTTTCCAATAATAAAAATTATTTAATTTCGAAATGTTATCAAATATAGATTCATATACCTTATCAGCTGGAGTATTTGTTGCGATTATTCCTTTGTTCAAAAGATATTCCATACTTGTAACATAACCTTTTAAATATGTATCAATAAACTTTGCTAAATTACTAGTTTCATATAATTGGTCAGCTTTATAGAAAGAATTCTCATTAATAAATTTACGATGTTCACCAAAAATGTCCTTAGAATCTCTATTCACAAGCACGAATTGGGAAAAATCAGGTACTATAATGTTCTCTATACTATAATCAGTATTTGCATAAATTACCTTTGACTTCGACAAAAATTCTCTTTCTGAAGCAAAAGTTCTTCTTAGCGAATCCGCTAATTTATCAACATCAAATTCTAATTCTATCCCACCATTTCCATAATAGTTCCACATATTCATTGCATCTTGTTCTTCTGTTAAAGACATTACATATAAGCCAATATGGGACTGAATGTATTCAATATATGCCACCAAATCACATCCTGCTTCATAATATAATTTTTCTACATCTTTTCTGCATTTTCCCAAATTACTTATAGTTTCTTTTACCAATGTTTGTTTTTCAGCCAAATACTTTTCAACTAGCTTTATAAACAAATGGCAATCATATGGATCGTTCAAAAATTCCGAACGTGTCATTCTAATAGAATTACTTCTAATAATTCCATCAAATCCACTAACACTTGTATAGTGATACAATCTTCCCATTCTAACCTCCACTCCATAAAAACATTAGATGTCTATTGACAAACCTTTTTTACGAAACTTTTTATTTCATCATACACTTCATTGTCTAAATCTGGATACTTTTCAAGAACTGTATTAGTCCATTCTGGTCCATGTCCACCTACCTCTTTTATGAAACATTCAAGCTCTCCTACTGGAACAATAAAAATGCCTGCCGAATTAAGCAAGTTGTCCATTTTCTTATATTCTAAAGTGGCGTTTCCTGATGGAAGCGCAGATATACCACCCTTTTTTATTCCATCCCACTTTGAAATAACACTAACTGATGCCTTGATTTCTTTAATTTCACTATTTGATAAATACTCTTTATTTGCTTTTTCACAAATTCTATGAATACACGCACTCACATCATCACGTCTGATTTTCTCTTTAGGACTATGTAAATTAGACACTATCGTATTGTATGATACTTCTACATTCGTCCATTCTATGCCAAACGCATCCAAAATACCCTTAAACACATTTTCATCATTTAAAACATCTATATCAGGAACAAGCTTTACACAAATATTAAGTGCTCTAAGGGCTTTAGCAATTTTAGCCATCCTATGCTTCCCACCGCAATGAACAAATAAAGTTTCAGAATACATTCCTTCTAATTGCTTATTTTTCCTATCAATAATTGAATACATTTTACAATCTGAATCACTCTCACACAACACAACTTCTTTATGAAATAAGCTTGTCATAATATTGGAATACTTCAATAATGGATCGTTCCATACAGAGCTAATATTCTCATTTTCCAAAACAGAAAAATTATTAGAATCATTTTCTCTTGTTATTCTTATTATTTTTACTCTTTCTGGACATACATCTAAAAGTCCCTTTATTATTTCTTCACTATGTGTTGATATAAACGCCTGCTGATTAGCGCTTAATGTTCTTCCAATAATTCTTCCCATAATATTAGCCTGTGGTGGGTGTAAAAAAGATTCAGGCTCATCAATAAGATAAGTACAGTAATGATTTATCATTAAATACAACAAAATGCCTGTAAAACTTTTTATACCATCACCCTGATTATGGACTTGCTTATATGTATCTAATATCTCTGCATATGCTTCTTGTCGTTCTTGCTCATCTGCAAATTCATCTTCAAATTTTACAGCATCACCAATACATAATGGTATATTTCCTCCATTTAATGTATGAGGAATTAACTCTTTTCCAAATGCTTTTTTAAAATTGTCACTTAGCCATTCTCTATAATTTCTGTCAAATGCAGCATAATGAATTGGATTATTTTTGGCATCTTTTCGAGTAATTAAATTAGCTGGATTACTAATTGTAAGTCTCTGCAATGTATCCATATAAGTAACAAATAATGATCTAATATTTCCATAATACTTATTGGAATTATATTCTGACAAAGAATAAGAATTAAAATTAAATCCTAATCCCGAATAGTCTTTGTAACTTCCATGATCATATACTGTTGAAATTGAATTCAATAATTCCGATATATCATACGACCTTTTTACAATTTCAATATCTTTAATCACAATAGATGGCTTTTTGGATTCGCATAATCCATATATATCCTTTAGCGATTGACTTTTTCCCGCATTATTTGGTCCAACAAAAACAACTATATCACTTTCATTTATTGATATCCCCACATCGTCATTTAATACTATTTTTGAAACATATCCTCCATACGGATTTTCTTCTTTATCGATAATTTTCTCTTCCTTATCCTTTACCTCATTGTCCATTTATCCTTCTCCTTGTATTTAAATTATCATCTAAATTATAGAAAAGTGTCTCAATGCCTCCACAATCGCATCCTCTTTCTCCTTCGGACACTGTGGCTGCTTAGCATTCTCAGACTTTTGCAAATTAAAATTCTGTCCTAACTCAATTCCACATTTCTTCTTAACCTGCGCAATATAAAGGGTAGATACTTTCATTCCCTCATTATGCTCTGCAACATATTTCTTAATTTGTTCATATGTAGCCTTAGTCTCTGCGCTAGTAGCATCAAGCTCATCCAAGTCGATTTCTACTTCAAGATAATCGTCCGCTTTTCGTTGGGACAAAAGAACAACCGTCTCCACATGTGTCGTATGCGCAAACTGATCCACAGCCCGGACACGTTTCACCTCATATCCGCCTTCCGCCAGCACCTTAAGATCTCTTGCCAGTGTCGCAGAATCACAGCTCACGTAAACAATACGTTCCGGCTTCATCAGAAGTATTGTCTCTAAACATTTCTCATCGCAGCCTTTTCTCGGAGGATCAACCACGATCACATCCGGGTGCAGCATATCTGTCTTTTCATTTTTATGCTCCGCATAAAATTCCGGCAGCACTTCCTCTGCTTTTCCAACAAAAAACTCGGTATTGGAAAATCCATTCCGCTTTGCATTGTCCTTTGCATCGGCAATCGCCTGTGGTACGATCTCCACTCCATACACATGCCCTGCTTTTCCGGCAAGGAATAAAGAAATGGTTCCGATTCCGCAGTACAGATCCCAGACGGACTCCTTTCCGGTAAGTCCTGCATACTCTAACGCAAGGCTGTAAAGCTTCTCGGTCTGTTCCGGGTTCACCTGATAAAAAGACTGTGGTGAGATATGATAGGAGATTGCTTTTCCTGTCCGCTCAAAATTCGTGCAGTCCCTTAAGTGAATGTAATCCGTAATGTAAGGCTGTCCCCAGATGGTCTCGGTCTGCTCACCGAGGATCACATTCGTATTCTTCTGATTAATATTAATGGAAATACTTGTCATGCCGGAAATTACCTGCAACTTCTCCACAAGCACATTCTGTGCCGGAAGTTTCCTGCCGTTAACGACAAGGCATACCATGATTTCTTTTGTCGTAAAACCATAGCGGATCAGCGCGTGGCGTACAAGCCCTCTTCCGGTTGTCTCATCGTAGGGTTCTATGTGGCATTCACGCATATAGGAAAGGATTGCATCTAAAATCTCACGGTTCTCTGCCACGCCAAGCATGCAGTCTTTGACCGGAATAATGCTGTGCGTGCGCGAGGCGTAAAACCCTGCAATGATATTTCCATCTTTATCTTTTCCGATTGGAAACTGTGCCTTATTGCGGTAACGATATGGCTCCTCCATGCCAACGATTGGCTCCGTCACAGAATCCACAAAGTCTGCATCAAATCCCCCGAGGCGTACCAGATTATTTTTTACCTTGTTCTCCTTAAACTCCAGCTGTTTTGCATAGTCCATCGCCTGAATCTGGCAGCCGCCGCAGCGTCTGTGCAGTTCACATTTTGGCTCCGTGCGGAACTCAGACGACTTTAGGATCTGCTCCACTCTCGCATAGCCATAATTCTTTTTCAGCTTGGTAATACGCGCCTCGATCTCATCCCCGATCACTGCATCCTTGACGAAAAAAGTCATGCCATCCAGCTTTCCGATGCCCTCTCCGTCAATTCCTATATCCTCAATCTTCAATGTAATGATATCGTTTTTATTCATTCTTTTTTCCTTTTATCCACCACAACATTTACTTCAGACTGGATCTCCGGATATTGCTGTCGAGCAGACGGTTGAATCCCTGCCACTCCACACTGTTCTCTGGTACATTGGCAAAAATTTCACGAATTGTCTCCATCTTCGCATCCACATTATCAGCAAAACTGAGCGCCAGTGCTTCTGCAAGTGCCGGTTTCTTCGGCGAACCATATTCAAGCTCTCCGTGGTGTGCGAGAATACAATGCTTTAATTCGTTTGCCATGCGAACCGGGAAACCTTCGATCGTGCGGATGCGCTCTCCGACCATCTCTGCCCCGATCATAATATGACCTAAAAGCTGTCCTTCGTCTGTGTAATCATTTTCCGGAAAAACGGATAATTCTTCCAGCTTGCCGATGTCATGGAACATCGCTGCAGTCACAATCAGATCGCGGTTTAACATAGGATAATAAGCTGCAAAATAATCACAGTGCTTTGTCACACTGAGCGTATGCTCTAACAATCCACCCACAAAACCATGATGAACGGTTTTCGCTGCGGAGTGGAATTTGAAACGTTTCTCAAACTCTTTGTCCTCTAAGAAAAAACTGCTTAACAGTTTTTTATAATATGGATTGTTCACCGAACGGATAATACCGCACAGTTCCTCATACATTTCATCAATATTTTTCTCGCTGACCGGAAGATAATCCTTCGGATCATACTCCCCTTCCTGCACTTTTCTGACACGCTTGATGGAGAGCTGTAAATTCCCCTGAAAACTTGTGATATCTCCCATAACAGCAACGTAATCCAACGAATCAAAATCATCGATTCCAACAGAACCCGGATCCCAGATTTTTGCATCCAGGATTCCTGTTTTATCCTGTAAAATAACGTTTTCGTAAGGTTTGCCTGCCTTCGTCAGCGCAGACTGTTTTGTCTTGCACAGGTAAATCTCATTAATCCTCTCGCCTTCGCGGAGACTTTCAATATATTTCATAACAATTATTTCCTCCAAATTATGTATTTGTATTACTGTAAAACACTGACCGTTACAGGGCATTTAATCTCCGTATAACCATCATTTCCCTGTCTCTGAATCGTGACCTCCGCCACATCGCCCGGTGTGAGGGAAAGCAATTTTGTCTGATATCCATCAACCGAGATCACCGCTTCCCCGTCAATCTCTGTAATGACATCACCGCTCTGTAGTCCTGCTGCCATCGCCGGCGAATCCATTTTTACTTCCTTAATATAAACGCCCTTTGGAATATCATTCTCTTTTGCGATTGTATTGGTAACTGTAGTGATTTCCAGACCGATGTATGGAATATCTTTATTATTGGACAACATCTCGATCACCGGTTTCAATTCTGAAATAGAGATTGCTGTCAGCGTATTCTGATCGCCCTCACTGCTGTATCCCTGTGTGACAAGACCGATCACTTCGCCGTTTAAATTGATAAGTGCCCCACTTCCGTTTTTGCTTCCCACAATATCCGTTGTAAAAATATCATAATTCGCATCAATTGTTGAAATGGAATAAGCAGATGAAGTGATATTTCCTGTCAAAATGGAATAATTCGTTCCAAGCGGACTTCCAACTGCAAGCGCAAGCGTTCCCTGCGTAATGGCAAGCGAATTGCCAAGCACTGCGACCGAAATCAGATTCATGGTATCATTATCAATCTCATCCACCGGAACACTGAGTACGGTAATTCCCGTATTTCCGTCGTATTTTTTGATAGAGGCTTCCACCGATGTGTCATTGACAAAGGTCACATAGACAGAAGACGCTCCTGCAATGACTTTCCTCTCAGTCAGGATCAACAGTTCCTGACCACTGTTTGCAATAATAATACCGGAACCCTGTCCCTTGCTCTCATAGGCATTATTGAACCAGTCCGTATTGCTCTTGACACCGGTCACTGCCACGATAAACTTATTCGCCTGCTTTCCGATCGCATACATCTCATTCTGCAATGCCTGGAAATCCGCCAGTGTAAGCTGTTCATACACGATCTGTGGCTCGGAATCCGGTTCGTTTGTTTCTGTCTCTGTATCTGGTTCTTCCGTTTCTGTCTCCTGCTCCGGTTCATCTTTCGGGATCGTGATGGTCGGATCTTCCTTCGGATGAAGGAGATCATCCATTTTCGGCTGACAAAGCACGAACGTAACGCTTGCCACAATTCCAAATAAAACTGCCAGAAGTACGACAAAGCATACGTGATATACCAATTTCTTTTTATTCACTGGTTTTTCCTTTATTTTTTCACTGATAAATTCATATTTATCCTGTTTGTTTTCCTGCATGATATTCCTTTCCAGGCAGTGACATTCCTGCCGCACCTTCAAATGCAATCAAGCTTGTATCTGTTTTACTTTTTGATCCATACATGAAAAATCATACCAATCTATATTATAAATTGAAACACATACGCTTGCAATACTTTCTTTTTTTGCGCAATTCCTGCCAAACTCTTCTTTTCATCAGCTTCACTTTGGTCTATAATAAAAACTGATCAGCTAAAACGATGATGGAGTACTTTTGTTTTATGAATGAAAAAGTTTTAAAAACATTAGAATATAATAAAATTTTAAATCAGCTGTCTGAATACGCATGCAGTCCGGAAGCAAAAAAACGCTGTCTTGCACTGCGTCCCATCACAGACAAAGCTCAGATTGAGCAGCTTCAGCTCCAGACAAAGGATGCTTTAAGCCGTCTGTTCCGGTGTGGAAATCTCTCATTTTCCGGCGTGCACAGTGTCAATGACTCGCTGAAACGTTTAGAGATTGGTGCCTCCTTAAGTGCCGCAGAACTGCTTTCGATCTGTTCTCTCTTAGAGGCTGCCAAGCGTGTAAAAGCATTTTCCCGCTCAGAAAAAGAGGAAGTTACAGACGATTCACTGACCGGATTTTTCACTGAAATCGAACCGCTGACACCGCTCTATGACGAGATCAAGCGCTGCATTCTCGCAGAGGACGAGATTGCCGACGACGCGAGCAGCACACTGCGTTCCATCCGCCGTTCCATGCGCGGCATGAACGACAGGATTCGCGCCCAGATGAACAACATGATCAACAACAGCACAACCAGAAGCTATTTGCAGGACGCTGTGATCACCATGCGCGACGGACGCTACTGTCTGCCAGTCAAAGCCGAGGCAAAATCCCAGATTCCCGGCATGGTACATGACCAGTCCTCATCCGGTTCCACCCTTTTCATTGAACCGATGGCGGTCGTGAATCTGAATAACGAATACAAAGAACTTCTGTTAAAAGAAAAAGACGAAATCGAAAAAATCTTAGAAAACCTGAGCAGGCTGACTGCTAATTTTTCTGAACAGATTGCTACGGATTATACGATTCTGGCAGAACTTGATTTTATTTTTGCAAAAGCTGCCTATGCACAGACCTACAATGGTGTTGCACCGACGTTTAATAATGAGGGATATCTTCATATTAAGAAAGGACGCCACCCACTGCTCGATAAGAAAAAAGTGGTTCCGATCGATGTCATGCTCGGCAAAGATTTCAAGCTTTTGATCGTAACCGGTCCAAACACCGGTGGTAAAACAGTTTCTTTAAAGACTGTCGGACTGCTTACTTTAATGGGACAGTCCGGTCTTCATATTCCGGCTTCTGAGCGGTCGGAGCTTGGTATATTTGAGGAAGTATTTGCAGATATCGGCGATGAGCAGAGTATCGAACAGAGTTTAAGTACTTTTTCATCCCACATGACCAATATCATCCGCATTTTGAAAAAGGTCAATGACCGTTCGCTCGTTCTCTTTGACGAGCTTTGTGCCGGAACCGACCCGACGGAAGGTGCTGCACTTGCAATCTCCATTTTATCCAGACTGCACCTGTACGGTGCCCGTACCATGGCAACCACTCACTACAGTGAATTGAAAGTATTTGCACTTTCAACCCCGGATGTGGAAAATGCCTGCTGCGAATTTAACGTCGAGACTTTAAGCCCGACTTACCGGCTTTTAATCGGTATTCCGGGAAAAAGTAACGCCTTTGCGATCTCGGAAAAACTTGGTCTTGGCAAAGACCTCATCGAAGACGCCAAAACCCGCATCAGTGAAAACGATGAAAACTTCGAAGATCTTCTTGCCGATCTCGAAAAAAGCCGTGTGACCATCGAAAAAGAACAGGCTGAGATCAACCGCTATAAACAGGAAATCCAGTCCTTAAAAGAGCGTCTCGAGCAAAAGCAGGAAAAATTGGATGCAAGCCGCGACAAGATACTGCGTGATGCAAACGAGGAAGCGTTCCGCATCTTAAAAGAAGCCAAAGACGTGGCAGATGAGACAATCCGCAACTTTAACAAATATGGCAAAGCAAATGCTCCAATGAGCGAGATGGAAAAAGAGCGTACCCGACTTCGTGACAAGATGAATGCGAGTCAGAAAAAGCTTGCCGACCAGAAGAAAAATGCTGTTCCAAACCACAAAGTCCCGAAAAAGCTTCAGATCGGCGACACCGTAAAAGTGATCAGCATGAATCTGAAAGGAACCGTGCACACACTTCCGAATGCGAAAGGCGACCTTTACGTCCAGATGGGAATTTTACGCTCTCTGGTCAATATCAATGACCTGATCCTGATCGACGAGGATTCCCCGATGATGTCCGGTGCCAAAGCAAACAAAACCGGAGCCGGAAAAATCCGCATGAGCAAATCCGCAACGATCTCCCCGGAGATCAACCTCATCGGAAAAACCACAGATGAGGCGATTGCTTTATTGGATAAATATCTCGATGACGCTTATCTTTCCCATTTAGGCTCCGTGCGCATCGTACATGGAAAAGGAACCGGTGCATTGCGGAATGCCGTGCACACTTACCTGAAACGCCAGAAACATGTGAAGTCCTATCACCTCGGCGAATACGGCGAGGGCGATGCGGGTGTAACAATTGCCGAATTTAAATAACAAGGAGGCTAAATCCTCTCCTCACACAGAGGTGTTCGGATTTGCTTCGCAAACAAGGAGGATATATGGCAGCGAAACAGAAAATTTTAATTGTTGATGATGATAATAATATTGCAGAGCTGATTTCCCTTTATCTCACAAAGGAATGCTTTGACACAAAGATTGTAAACGATGGGGAGGAGGCACTGACCGCATTCGAGCAGTACAATCCGAACCTTATTTTGCTCGATCTGATGTTACCTGGAATCGACGGCTATCAGGTGTGCCGTGAGGTACGTGCAAAGGCAAATGTTCCAATCATTATGCTCTCCGCAAAAGGTGAAATTTTTGACAAAGTGTTAGGTCTTGAACTCGGTGCGGATGATTATATGATGAAACCTTTCGATTCGAAGGAACTTGTTGCCCGCGTCAAAGCCGTGTTAAGACGTTATCAGCCAGTGAAAACCGAGGAAGTGATTCCGGATCTGAAATGTGTCAAATATGAAGATCTGGTCATCAATCTTTCGAATTACTCCGTCATTTATATGGGGCAGGCAGTGGATATGCCGCCAAAGGAACTGGAACTTTTATATTTCCTTGCTTCCTCTCCAAATCAGGTTTTCACCAGAGAACAGCTCTTAGACCATATCTGGGGCTATGAATACATCGGTGATACAAGAACGGTGGATGTCCATGTAAAACGTCTCCGTGAAAAGATTAAAGACCATGCGAACTGGAGCCTTGCTACGGTATGGGGAATTGGATACAAATTTGAGGTCAGAGATTAAATGAAACGTACATTATACTTAAAGCTTTTAGGTGGTTATCTGCTTTTTGGCCTGCTTGGTTTTCTCATCATTGCGACCTTCACTTACCACCTCACCTTCCAGCACCTTGAAAAAAAAGAGGCTCAGAATTTATACCGGGAATCTGCCCTGATCTCATCCAGTTATGCGCAGAATTATTTCAGCAATTCCATGACGTTAGATGAGATCAACGAGCAGCTCAGTGCCCTGGACACTTATCTGAACGCAGATATCTGGATCGTGGATACACACGGAAAGATTCTGATCAATACTGCTGCCACAGAGACTACAGAAGAAACGATTCCAGACTTTGATATGACAGACTTCGGCAACCGCTATTATCGTGTCGGGACTTTTTACGATTATTTTCAGGAAAATATGCTGAGTGTATTTTCCCCGATCACTGTCAACTACAAAGTGCGCGGCTATGTGATCATCCACAAATCAGAATCGTATCTGACCGCATCTGCAAACAGTCTGTCCGCGATCGCATACACAACACTGGCTCTGATCTTTGCCGCAGCGTTTGTCGTACTTGCATTATTTACATATGTAGTTTATATTCCGATCCGCAAGATCACCCATGCGGCAGACGAATATTCCAAAGGAAATTTTGATGCCAAGATCGACGTGCACTCCAATGATGAGATTGGTTATCTCGCCGCATCCTTAAACTATATGGCGAATGAGTTGAACACGTTAGAGGAAGATCAGAGAAAGTTTATCTCCAATGTCTCACACGATTTCCGCTCCCCGCTCACCTCGATCAAGGGATATGTGGAAGCGATGTTAGACGGAACTATTCCGGTTGAAATGCAGGAAAAGTATTTAAACATCATCCTGTTTGAGACAGAACGGTTAAACAAACTGACCAAAAGCCTTCTGGAATTAAATAAATTTGGTTCTCATGGTGTTATGCTAGATGTGACGGATTTTGATATCAACCAGACGATCAAGACAACGCTCCTGACTTTTGAGGGAATCTGTGCCAACAAACATATCCGCTTCAACCTGATTCTCTCCGGTGAGCAGTTGTTTGTCACTGCTGATTTCAGCAAAATCCAACAGGTACTTTACAATCTGATCGACAATGCGATCAAGTTCAGTCATCCGGATTCCACGATCACGATTGAGACAACCGAGAAGAACGACAAAGTATTTGTCTCGGTCAAGGATACCGGAATCGGTATTCCAAAAGACAGTCTGAAAAAAATCTGGGAAAGATTTTACAAAACCGACCTGTCCCGCGGAAAAGACAAGCGTGGCACCGGTCTTGGACTTTCCATTGTAAAAGAAATCATTCAGGCACATGGAGAAAATATCAACTGTATCAGTACAGAGGGCGTTGGCACAGAGTTTATTTTCACTCTGCCGATCGCCAAAAATAAAGAATAAAAACGAAAAGCGGAAGCTGTGTTTTAAGACAGCTTCCGCTTTTCGTTTCTGAAAATATCCACAATGATTCTATACGCTTCTCATCCCACTTGTTTCTCTAACTTCCGCAGCAGTGTCACAATCGGAACAATCAATATTCCACAGAAGAAATTGCTGACACCGTGCACAAAATCCCACGGCAATCCTGCAATGATCCAGGCGATCATCCCCTTAAAACTCAGTCCAAAAAGAATTGCCTGCGCCGGGGCATAGAGTGTTCCAAACAAAAATCCGTGACATGCGTTTACGATCATATACACAATTGGCTGTATCTTCTTCGGAATTTTTTGTGGGAGCAGCATGGTCACGCCCCAAAGAATCGTCCAGAGATACAGATACGGTATCCACCATGTCGCAAATCCCGCAAACAACCCATTCAATAATACATACGTGTAAATCGGGTACAGTGCTTTTTTCCGATAAACAAGTGTAAAAGAAATGGTAAAAACTCCAAGTAAATGTACATTCGGCAGTAATTCCATAAATACTTTTGATGCATACATCAAAGCACCCAGCATACCGAATATTGCCACTTCCCTCGTTTTCATTTTCATTATTTTTCTACCTTAAACTCGTAAGTATCGCCTTCGTTCACCGGAGTGGAATCCACACCTGTGCTCGCATACTCTCCATTTACATAGAATGCCCAGTAAGTATGGTCTGTATCATAATCTGCAGTAATTCCGTTCACTGTCTTTACATAAAGACCATATTCACTGTCATCACCTTCGATCAGATTCTGCTCTAATAAAGCATCGCCGACCGTTTCTTTGTCTGTGTTAACCACAAAATTTGTTTCGTTTCCATCTACATCAACCACAATAACTGTAATTTTGACACTTCCATCGCCTAATACGATTTCCTGTGCCTCTGTAGTCTCGATACTCTCTGTCTCTGCAACCGCTTCTGTCTCTACAATTGTCTCTGTATTGACAATTGCTGTCTCTGTGTTTTTCTGGGCATCTGCTGTTCCCTCTGCCTTGCTTCCGCATCCTGCTACAGTAAATGCCATAGCCAGCATCATGCAAAGGAGCATCGATTTGATTTTTTTGCCTGTTAATTTCATTTTGGTTTTCTCCCTTTTTTCATTTTAATACACAATCACAAAACCCTAACCTAAGCTATACAAATTGTGAAAAATTATATTTACTTTTTTATGAGTTTTGCAATTACTTATAAAAGCAACAGGCTATATGTTAACATATATCTTTTTTTATGGCAATGCATTTATTTTATAGTCATGAACAGCCCTGATTTTCGTAATGCCGGGCGAAGTGCCATGTAGATTGCAACTGCGGCAATCACAGAGAGCACTGCGTTGATGCTTGTTGCAGCAATGTTCCATGCAAGTGTCACTTCTGCTGCCGGTTTTCCAATAATCACTCTCTTATAAAAATATCCGACAAGTGGATCGAATATCATATTAAAAACCATGCCACAGATTGATGCGATCACTGTCCATTTCAATACATGCTTTGTGTCATTGGATGTGGAAATTTTTCCGATTTTATGTGCGACTAGTCCGGTAATCAGACCAATGCAGAATTTCAGCAAAAATGTCTTTGGAGCATAAATGATATAAACCGGATCAAGCAGATCACCGATCGTCATTCCGATTGCACCGCCAAGCCCGCCGTATACGCCGCCAAGCAGTAATGCACCTAATACACAGACTGCATTTCCAAGATGCAGGGAAGTAGCGTCACCACCCGGAAGTGCAATCTTAATCTGCAAAAACGTAAATACTACATAGGACAATGCCGCCATTAAGGCTGTCAGGGTAAGTTTGTAAACTTTTTCATTTCTCATAATAAGGTTCTCCTCTTGTAAGTTTTTCAGATCAGTCACTCAACCTGCCTGATCCTTACCCCATATCTTACGCAAAATTGGCTTTGTGTATATAGCCAGTATTGTTTATTTTGAGCATGCCAGATTATCTCTCCTGAAAAAACTCAATCTCTTCGCCAACCGGTCCGATGCAAAAAGCAACACGGATTGGGAATGGCGGATTTGAAGCGATCACCACGTCTTTGGACTCCAAGGTGATCTGATATCCACTTTCACGGACAATTTTCACACATTGATCCACATCGTTTGTTTTGAAGGCAAAATGCCTGATACTGCCCTGTGGCAGTTCCTCCTCCGCGTTGGTGAATACTTCCACCAGACCATCGCCTGTCTCAAACATAAATCCTTCCAGCTCCGGTTCTCCCCAGGAACGAAGGATCGACAGTCCGAGCAGATCTCTGTAAAAATGTTTCACCTTTTTAATTTCATCTTTTCTGCATTTGATGCACACATGATGGATTCCCTGAATTAACATTCCTGATTCCTCCACTTATCGAATTCCTCACCGGTACACTTTACATAATGACTGCCTGATACCAGATGATCGGTACCTTTATTATAATCAATACCAGAGGTTTTGTAATCATAACTTAATGCAATTCGCTTTTTTTCTACAATTGGATTTGGAGCCGGAATTGCAGATAAAAGGCTTCTTGTGTAAGGGTGTACAGGATTTTCGAAAATTTCCTCTGTCGTTCCTGTCTCCAGTAAATGTCCAAGATGCAATACACCAATCCGGTCAGAAATGTATTTTACCATCGATAGATCATGTGCAATGAACAAATACGCTGTACCTGTTTCCTGCTGAATATCCTTCATTAAATTGACTACCTGAGCCTGAATGGAAACATCCAATGCAGAGATACATTCATCTGCAATAATTAATTTGGGATTCATGATCAGCGCCCTTGCAATTCCTACACGCTGTCTCTGTCCACCGGAGAACTGATGCGGGTACCGGCTCGCATGCTCCGGTGCAAGTCCTACCTTGGCAAGAATACTTTTTATCTTCTGTTCTCTCTCCTCATGAGTATGATACATATGATGAATATCAAGCCCTTCACCTATGATATCACCCACCTTTTTTCTTGGGTTTAATGATGCCATCGGATCCTGAAAAATCATCTGCATCTGTGTGCGGAGTGCCTGAGTGTCTGTCCTGCTCATTTTTTTACTGATATCCATGCCGTTAAAAAGGATCGTCCCGTCTGTCGGATCATACAATCTTATAATACTTCGCCCAATTGTGGATTTACCAGAACCGGATTCCCCTACAAGTCCATAGGTTTCTCCTGGATAGATATCAAAGCTTACCCCTTCCACTGCATGAACCGTATAACTGCTGCTCACTTTGAAATACTGTTTCAGCCCCTTCACAGAAAGAAGCGGCGTTTTTGTCTCATTCACCATCATAAATTCCCGCCTCCTTTTTCATTCGCAAAAGCCGTTCTTTTAACTCTTTTGGCATTTCTACTTTCGGAGCCCGCGGATCTAATAACCAGGTTGCTGCATAATGAGTTTCTGAAATCTGAAACATTGGCGGATCTGCTTTCTCATCCACCTCAAGGGCAAACCGGTTTCTCGGTGCAAATGCATCACCTTGCTTTTCATTCAACAGATTTGGCGGTGAACCCGGAATTGTATAAAGTCTTTCATCTGCTGTATCAAGATCAGGCATGGCAGACAGCAGTCCCCATGTATATGGATGTTTTGCATCATAAAAGATTTCGTTAATTGTACCTTTTTCAACAATTTTTCCGGCGTACATGACATTGACATAATCTGCAACTTTTGCCACCACTCCAAGATCATGCGTAATATAAATGACAGAAATTCCTCTTTCTCTCTGCACTCTGCGGATCAGTTCAATAATTTTTGCCTGAATGGTAACATCCAGCGCTGTCGTCGGTTCATCACAGATCAACAGATCCGGATTACATGCCAGCGCGATTGCAATGACTACACGCTGACGCATACCACCGGAGAGCTGATGCGGATAATTCTTCATCCTCTTTTCCGCATCCTCGATCCCTACTTCTTTCAATAACTCAACTGCTTTCTTCCAGGCTTCTTTTTTCGGTGTCTTAAAATGCCAGATCATACCTTCCATAATCTGTTTTCCGATGGTCATCGTCGGATCCAGGCTTGTCATCGGATCCTGAAATACCATTGCAATTCTTTTTCCATTAATATGGCGTCTGATCCATTTTTTATCTTTTTTCAGGATATCAACTGTCTCCGGCGTTCCATCTGCATGATGATAGGAAAATTCGATTGTTCCGTCTGTGACGTTTGCATTGGATGCTAAAATTCCCATGGCAGCCTTCATGGTTACGGATTTTCCAGAACCGGACTCTCCTACGATTGCAACTGTCTCCCCCTTCATCAGGTCAATATTTACACCACGGATCGCATGAACTTTTCCCGCCGTTGTCTGAAATGTGATATCCAGATCTCTTATTTTTAAAATCTGTTCTTTCGTTTCTGACATACGAATCCCCTTTCTACGTTGTCTTAATTCGAATGTTGACGTATTTTCTATTCTACATTTCCTTCAGTTTTGGATCTAAAGCTTCACGCAGTCCATCTGCCACAAGGTTAAAGCTTAACATCAGAAGCGCCATGACCACAATCGGCGGAATAATCTGATACGGGTGCGTTGTGAAACTGTTAAATCCATCTGAGATCAACGAACCTAACGAACACTGCGGTACCGGAATGCCCAGACCGACAAAGCTTAGAAATGCTTCTGTAAAAATAGCGGTAGGAATCGAAAACATGACCTGCGTAATAATTGGTCCGATAATATTTGGTAAAACTTCTTTAAAAATAATGAAAAAGTTTCCTGCTCCCAATGTCCGCGATGCAAGAACAAATTCCTGTTCCTTTAATTTCAGCATTTCAGCACGTGCTATACGGCTCATGCCTACCCACTCTGTCAACATTAACGCAAAAATAATCGTTAACATTCCAGGTTCTAATACTAATAATAAAAGCGTTACGATCACCAGTCGCGGGATTCCATTTGAGATCTCCAGGAAACGCTGCATGACCATATCCACTTTTCCACCAAAATAACCGGAAATCAGTCCATAACTCATACCAATGACCATATCGATAATGGCTGCTGCCACTGCGATAATAAGTGAAACTCTTGCACCTGACCAGGTTCTTGTCCAGATATCACGCCCAAAATTGTCACTTCCAAACCAGTAATAGACATCATCTAATCCTTTTTCTTCATAATAATTAATGACTTTGCTTCCTGTGGTGGTCTTCATACTCTCACCGCCATCAAAGATTCCGAACCCCTCCAGTGCCTTCACTCTCGGTGCAAAGTTTTTCTGGCTCAGGTTCTGTTCCGAATAACTATAATGATTCATATTTGGTCCAACAATCGCCAATACTGTGATCACAATGATCAGAACTAACCCGATAACAGCACTGACTTTTTTTATGTAACGCAGTAAAACATCTTTCCAAAAACTCTGTGCTGCAAAATTATTATCCAGTTCCAACTCGTCCGATTGATTTTTCCATTGGAAATCGGCATCAACAGGAACATATGCTGCGGCTGCCCCGCCCGTTTGTATTGTACTTTTTCTCATGCGTCTAATCTCCCTTCTTTGCCAGACGAATTCTTGGATCAATGATTCCATATAAAATATCTACTACAAGCATAATTCCGATATACATTGCCGAGTAGATAAAACTCAATGCTATGACTACATTGTAATCATTGGACTGAATTGCATTTACAAGAAGGCTTCCTACGCCGGGAATGGCAAATATTTTTTCCACAACTAACGAACCCGTCATCAGATTCACGATCAGCGGTGCCAGAACTGTGATGATTGGAATCAACGCATTCCGGAGTGCATGTTTCAATATCAGTGCAGCGCCGGAGATTCCTTTACTTTCAGCCAGCAGCATATAATCGCTTCCAAGCACCTCTAACATCTCACTTCTGGTAAACCTCGCGATGGAAGCCATCGTGAACATGGAAAGAGAAACACTTGGAAGCACACTGGATCCCATAATATCGTTCTGTGAAAAAAGCATTGGAAACCAACCCAATTTAAATCCAAATGTATAACTTAATGCCAGTGCGAATACATAAGATGGAACTGACACACCGATAACTGAAATTACCGTTGCAAGTGAATCCCAGATCGTGTCATGTTTTAGCGCAGCAAGCAGTCCGAGCAGCAGTCCTACCACCGCTCCGATCAAAACTGCATATCCACCTATACTGATGGAAATTGGAAGTCTTGTCTGGATAAGCTGAGAAATAGGCGTATTTTTTGAAATATTATAACTGACTCCAAGATCTCCCTTTAACATATTTCCTACGTATTTTATAAATTGGACAACGACCGGCTGGTCTAATCCGTATTTTGTATACAATGCTGCACGCTGATCTGCATTTAATTTTTCATCATTAAATGGGGAACCGGGCATCAACTGCATTAATATGAATAAAACAAGCAAAATGGCAAGAAGCGTAAACAGAGATGTCAAAATTCTCTTAAGCGCATATTTTTTCAAGATTTTCCCCTCCTTAGTTCCTACATCTGATAAAACCTTTTCAACTTATATTGTAAAAAATTAGCAAGCCCAGTATTTTCTATTGTTCCTGCTAATCTTTTATAATCTAATTTGATTTTTTGTGCTGATATTTAACAGGTCTGCACATTTTCTGTGCAGACCATATATTTTGCTGTTACTCAGTCTTCACTGCGTCTTTGTATACACGGTTTAATGCTACCGGATGATACTCAACTCCTGTCACTTTAGAAGAGAGCATTTCTGCATTACACTGTGTGTAAAGTGGGAAGATAACTGCTTCATCCATTACGATCTGCTCTGCATCATACAATCTTTCCCAGCGTCCTTCTGCATCTGTGCAAAGATCACCAGTTGTACATTCATCTATAATTGCATCATAGTCAGCATTACTCCACAAACCATAGTTGTTAGAGTTTCCAGAAACCCACATTCCAAGATATGTCATCGGATCTGCATAGTCCGGTCCCCAGCGTGTGAGACCTAACTGATAGTTACCATCCTGCATATCCTGTACTCTCTGTTTTTTCGGTTCTACTACAAGGTTTACTGTCAAACCTGGAAGTGTTGTCTCCCACTGTTCTTTTAATACCTGTGCTACTTTCTGCGGAGCATCATCTGCATCGACTACCATATCAAGTGATAACTCTGTAATACCTAATTCCTCTAAACCTTTTGTCCAGTAATCGGCTGCTGATGTTGCATCACATGTGCAGACATCTGCGAACTTCTCCTGGTCAGCAGAGAAATCTGATCCATCCGGTCCTGCTGCAAATTCCGGTGGAACTGCTGTATATGTTGGAGCGGAACCATCTTTTAAAACATCTCCTGTAATTGCATCACGGTCAATTGCCATTGTTAATGCAAGACGTACATTTAAGTTTGCAAGTTCAGGTACTGCATCCATATTCGGGCTGACATACCATAAGTATCCTGCACCAACTGTTTTAAACTCAGGATCATCTTTTACCTGATCAACCTGTTCACCATTGACCAATGTAGTGTCAAGTGCACCTGTCTGATAACTCATCAGCGCCTGCTGCGAATCCTGAATTACCTGATAGTTTAAGCCTGAAAGCTGTACTCTACCAGCATCATAATAATCTGCATTTTTTGTAAGATGAAACGCAGTAGCTGCTGGTTCATAAGAATCCAGAATAAAGGCACCATTCGAAAGCGTTGTCTCAGGACTTGTTGCGAATGTATCACCACAGGAATTAAAGAACTCCTCATTTACCGGATAAAATGTTGGGAAATACATTAAGGACAAGAAATAGCTGACAGGTACATTTAATTCAACCTGAAGGGTTGTATCATCTACTGCTGTCACACCAAGCTCGCTCTTATCCATATCTCCGGCAATGATCTCTGCCGCATTTTTGATCTGTCCGATATCGCTTAACATATATGCATATTCAGATGCAACTGCAGGATCAACTGCTCTCTGCCATGCAAAAACAAAGTCTGCTGCTGTAACCGGTGTTCCATTGCTCCATTTTGCATCACTGCGGAGGTGGAATGTATAAGTAAGTCCATCGTCAGAGAGGTCATAACTTTCTGCGATCGCCGGCACTGCCTGTCCGTCTGCATCCATCTGCATTAATCCGTCTGTGTAATCTGCAATTACCTCAAACGAAGTTCCGTCTGTTGCCTGCTGTGGATCTAATGATTCCACTGGTGTCTCTAACATTACGTTCATGTCTGATGAACCTGCCGCTGCTGTATCTGAACCGGTGCTTTCTGTTCCGGTTGTGGCACTGCCTGATCCAGCTGTATCACTGCTGCTTCCACAACCTACAACACCAAGCATCATTGTTCCAGCCATCAGCAACGCTAAAACTGCTTTGGTCTTTTTCATAATATTGTCCTCCTGTACAAAAAAATAACGCAAAGGGAGTTCTTTCGAACGCTCCTTTGCGTTAACGACACTTTAGCACATTCATCTTTCAAATGCAAGTATTAATTTTATGCAGTATATAATTATCTCGCCTGAAAAAATACAATTTCCTCGCCAACCGGTCCGATGCAGAATGCAACGTGGATCGGAAATGGCGGATTTGACGCACATTTCCCTGTATTAACATAAATTATTTCTCCCTTCTGCTATAGCCGTTCACATATGACCCAGCACCGTTTTTTGCAAAACGCAATTCCATATGCGAGAATATCTTCTCTTCCGTCATTGCGAAGTTCCTCGTCATATCTGCGGTCTTTAATCTGCCTCAGTGCTGTTTCACACATTTTTTCCATGCCGTCTAATGACGCAGAATATTTAACTTCTATCACAATTCCGGCATCCGGATTTTCGGGTTCAATAAAAATATCACAAAAACCGTCCCCTGATTCTTTGTTTGACTTTATCAGCCACTCCGGTTCACTCCTTAATAACCCGATCAGTAAACCATGATAAAAGTTTTCTTTATACTCATCACGGGCTTTTGTATCCAAAATACTGATTGATTTATCCAGAATCGCCGTCATACGCTTCTGGATTTCCTCTGCATTGCCCTCTAAAAAAGCCTTGCAAAATTCCTGCACAGGTTTTGCGTCCTTCATAACAGTCTGCTTAAACCATTCTTGTATCTGGATAATAAAGACTTCACGAATCTCGCGATTCGGAATCACAAGCCTGTATGCACCGTTAACTGCTCCGCCTGTCCTTGTCAGATAACCTGTGGTAAACAATACACTCCATAAATTGTCAATGCTGTTGTCAATTTCATCATAAGTCAGATCAAGCCGGATATTTTTTTCGATTGCTTCTCCGGCGATCAACTGTTCAATCTCATCTCTCGTCGTTTTATCTGCTTTATCCACAAAACGTTTTACCAGATCATTGCTGCTTGTATTAATCCAGAATGCATCTGGTCTGGCGTTTGGATCTGCCACCAGTTTTTTCACATAGTTCATAACATCCCACGGACAGTAAATCTCTGTATCTCCAAAGCGGTATCCGTCATACCACTCCTTGATATCCGAATCATATTCCGTCAACTGATAGTCTTCTAGCAGCTTGTGTACTTCATCCTCTGTAAATCCAAACTGTTCATCATGCTCTATGTCGACGATCGAGTTAATTTCAAAATTATTCAATCCTGTAAATATGCTCTCTTTGGATACTCTGAGACATCCTGTTAACACCGCAAACTGTAAGAACTCATTCGTTTTTAAAGCCTGCCCGAAAAAACCACGGAGCAGGGAAACCATTTCCTGATAATAACCGTTCTGAAAAGCTTTATCCAGAGGAACATCATATTCATCGATCAGAATGACTGTTTTTTGCCCATAATGCCTGTATAAAAGCTGGGACAAAGTCTGCAGACTGAATGTTAATTCGCTTCCATTCATAGTATATCTGCCACCATTTAAGGAAACCAGTGACTGATATTTCTTTTTTTCATTCTCCGATAATTTTTCACTGTTCCTAAGAAATGAAAAACGCTCGGCTTCATTTCCGATCAATTGCCGGAAATTGTCCTTTGCATCTTCAAAGTTTAATCCATCAACACCTTTCAGGGAAAGAAAAACAACCGGATATTTTCCCATATATTCCTCACACAGTTTTTCGTTCTGTGATATATACAGTCCATCAAAAAGTGTACTATCCGCACCGATTTCAAAGAAATTTTTCAGCATGCTCATATTGAGTGTTTTTCCAAAGCGGCGTGGTCTTGTAAAAAGATTCACTTCTCCCCAGTTCTGCAAAAGCTGTTGAATAAGTCCTGTTTTATCAATATAATAAAAGCCTGCTTCCCGCAATTTTTTAAAATCATCAATTCCTACCGGTAATTTTAAAATGTTCCCCATAGAATCCTCCAATAAAAGAAATCCGCTATACTATGTTTCTTAGTATAGCGGATATATTTTGAAAACACAACCAACCTTAAAGTCAATATTATTTTTTCAAATCATAATTATAATATTACTCTCGATCACTATCCCTGATTTTTCAATTCTATCTTTTTCCTGCTCATACTCTCCCAGCAGCATACGCCATGCAAGCCCGCAGCCCGCAGAAATCTCCTGTGGTAACGGAATCAGTCTGCCCGGAATTTTCTGCTCATGACAGTAATCTTCCATTGCCATTGCGGCTGTTGTCGTGTAAAAAGTAAGTATCTGGTAATTTTGTTTTGTGCGCATATCGTCGTCACCTCCGCTACAAACCAAGCACATTAGCCAGTTTTTCGCAATTTTCATCTGCTGCGAAAATATTCACTCCGTCCAAATCCGTGCTCCGGTTCGAAAAAGCCGGGAATAGAAATCCTGCTTCCGGTGTTCCTGCTTCATATTCTCCTACCGTCGGGCAGACCGCCACGACCAGAAAACGGTAAACCTCCT
>OIWN01000496.1_pt1 | contig 36376 bp, 24 predicted proteins | sample 1587591 | NCBI WGS metagenome assembly OIWN01 (sample SAMEA3888901, study PRJEB22519) | human gut metagenome | biome: human gut; feature: human-associated habitat; material: faeces | place: Denmark | collected 2010 | reverse complement strand
TTCAGCGTTGCGAGATTCTCGACATTGAAGGAGGAAGGGCTTACTCAGTCAAGGCATATTCAAAGGCAATGAAACGCAACATCAAAGTCGTGGTCCATTATCCCGAATCGGGAGGACACAAAATCTATTTCTCCACCGACCTTGACATGGCGGCCAAGGACATCATCGAATACTACCGTACAAGCCGATATAGATTCCAGATTGAGTTTTGCTTTCGGGATTCCAAGCAGTTCACCGGACTCAACGATTGTCAGGCAAGAGACTTGAGGAAACTTGATTTCGCTTTCAATGCCTCACTGGCATCGGTAAACACCGCAAAGGTCATGCGCCAACGATACTATCCCTCGATTTCCATCGGACTGCTAAAGGCCTATCTGAGTAATATTTACATGCGCAAAAGAATGTCTTATTTTTCAGAATAGTCAGCAAAAGAGGTGCCACCTGCTCGGCAGACTCTACCTTTGTTTTCTCCCACAAAGCTATCAGCGCTTCCGAAGCAATATCTTCTGCCACCGCCTCATCGTGGACATACGACTTGGCAAAGCTAAACGCTTTCTTATAATAGGAGGTATAGATAAACGAAAATGATAGGTCCGGCATGTCGGAGATAATTAAGAGTGAATAATTAATAATGAACAATGAATAGTTAATAACGGTGGATGTCTCTGATTGCCGTTATTAACTATTCACTTTTAATTGTTAATTAACTATGTTTATTCCTTATCTTGTTTCAAAGGCACAGGAGTATCCAAGCCACGCTTCTCGAGCAACCACTTGATATCGGGACCTTTTCCGCGGAAATTGACGTACATATCCATCGCGTCATCAATGCCGCCCGGCGTGAGGACATACTTGCGGAACTTACTTGCCACTTCGGGGTCGAACAGGTTTCCGCTCTCTACGTATGCTCCGAACGCATCACAGTCGAGCACTTCCGCCCAGATGTAGCTATAATATCCGGCGGTATAGCCTCCGCCCATGGTATGCGCGAAATACGTAGTGCGGTAACGCGACGGTATCTGCTTCAGCAAACCACGGTCGCCCAAGGTCTTGGCTTCGAACTCCATCACGTCCATATCGGCAGGCACCGACTTCAGCGTGTGGAAATCCATATCCAGAAGCGATGCGGCAAGGTATTCCACCGTAGCGAAACCTTGTCCGTACTTGCTGCTCTTGTCGTATTTTTCTACCAGTTCGGTCGGCATGACCTCGCCTGTCTTGTAATGTTTCGCATATACCTGCAGCATTTCCGGCTCGAAGGTGAAATGTTCGTCAATTTGAGAAGGAAGCTCCACGAAATCGCGGGGCACACCGCTCACGCCTGTATAGTGCACATCGCAAAAGAGCGAATGCAGCCCGTGCCCGAACTCATGGAAAAGCGTAGTCGCTTCATCCGGGCTCAAAAGGGCAGGCTCACCTGCCGATGGCTTGGTGAAGTTGCATACAATCGTAACTACAGGCACCACCTTGTTGCCGTTCTCATCATACGACTGGGGACGGTATTCGCCGCACCATGCGCCTCCGCTCTTGCTGGCACGTGGGAAGAAATCGAAATAAAGGATGCCCAAGGGCTTTCCGTCCTTGTCGATACACTCGAATACTTGCGCTTCGGGGTGCGGTTTCGGCATGTATTCCAAGGGACGGAACGTAATGCCATACAAGCGTTTTGCCATATAGAAAGCACCGTCGCGCACGTTGTTTAGTTCCAAATACGGACGGATTTCGTTCTCGTCCATGTCGTATTTATGCTTTTTCGCTTTTTCGAAGTAATAACGCCAGTCCCAGCCTTCCGGCTCAAAATCGTTACCCTCGCGCTTGATTTCCGCCTTGATATCAGCTAACTCTTCCTTCGCCTTGGCAAGAGCAGGTGTCCAAAGCTGGTTAAGCAAGTCGTACACGTTCTTTTCGTTCTTCGCCATACGGTCTTCCAACACCATCGAGGCATAGTCTTCATAGCCCATCAGCTTGGCTTTTTCCAGACGTGCCGTAATCAGGTCGCGCACCACTTGCTTGTTGTCGGCATCGTTCCCGTTATTTCCCCGATTGATATAAGCCTTATAAATACGCTCGCGCAACACACGGTTATCGGCATATTGCAAGAAAGGCATGATGCTGGGGTTATGCAAGGTAAACACCCATTTGCCTTCTTCACCCATACCCTTAGCGGTCTCGGCGGCCTGTGCTATCAGGCTGGCTGGCAGCCCGCTCAAGTCTTTCTCGTCCGTAATGACCAGCTTGAAAGCGTTAGTTTCTTTCAGCATATTTTGCTCGAACGTAATCTGAAGCGTTGAAATCTTCTCGTTCAACGCCCGAAGCTTCTGCTGGTCGTCATCGCTCAGGTTGGCTCCGCTCCGTACAAAGCTTTTATACGTTTCCTCTAACAACTTAGCCTGTTCCTTATCGAGATTGAATTTCGTACGGTTCTCATATACTTCCTTCACCCGCTGGAACAAGCGTTTGTTCAGCGAAATGTCATCGCTATGAGCCGAAAGCAACGGAGCCATTTCCTGCTCCAACGCCTGCATCTCTGCATTCGTATTGCATCCGCTCTGCCCAAAGAATACATACGCCACCCGGTTCAGCATCGCTCCGCTACGGTCGAGCGCCACAATGGTATTTTCGAAATCGGGCATCGAGCGCTGGTTTACTATGGCATCGATTTCCTGTTTCTGCTCTTCCATCCCTTTCAGGAACCCTTCACGGTAATCCGCAACCGTAATCTGTTCGAACGGCGGAACCCCGTAAGGCGTATTGAATTCGCTCAGGAACGGATTGACATGTCCCGTTGCATCTTGTCCGTAAACCGCCACGCCTGCAGCAAAGCATACGGCAAACATCAGTCTTTTACAAACATTTATCTTCATAATTCCTTTATTTTTCATTTCGCGCGCTAAATTACGGAATTTTTCAAGAAAAGGAAACCAAAATACGCTATCTTTGTGAAAACAATAGCCAAACCCAACTGATTATGAATAGAATTAAACACGGAGACACAAAGGCACAGAGTTTTTTATTGTCAATTTCTCCGTGTCTCTGCGTCTCTGTGTTCAATATAAAAGATTAACGGATTTTTCGCTCATTTCTGATTGACTATAACTTTAAAATCCGTGTAATTGTGGTGAATAGCTTTATACTTACTTCGCGATAATCAAATAATAATTCTTCTTGCCGCGCTGAACGAGCAAGTATTTCTCATCCAGCAAATCATCGGCAGTAATCACTTGGTCGAATGCGGTAAGCTTTTCCTTGTTCAGCGATACGCCTCCGCCTTGCGTCATCTTACGCATCTCGCCTTTCGAGGGGAAAATAGCGGCTTTCTCCACAAACAAGTCTACAGCCTTGATGCCGGCTTCTATTTCGCTCTTAGCCACCTCAAACTGAGGCACACCTTCGAATACGGAAAGCAACGTGTCTTCGTCCAGACGCTTCAAGGCATCAGAAGTGGCGTTTCCGAAAAGAATGCCCGATGCTTCTACCGCTGCATTATAGTCTTCTTCAGAATGTACCATGACGGTAACTTCTCGTGCCAGACGTTTCTGGAGCACACGCAAGTGTGGAGCTTCCTTATGCTCGGCAATCAGCGCATCGATTTCTTCTTTCGTAAGCGAAGTGAATATCTTGATGTAGCGTTCGGCATCTTCATCGCTCACGTTCAGCCAGAACTGGTAGAATTTATAAGGAGAGGTATAACGTGCGTCCAACCATACGTTTCCGCTTTCGGTCTTGCCGAACTTCGTGCCATCGGCTTTCGTCACCAGCGGACAGGTAAGGGCGAACACTTCTCCCCCATTGGTACGGCGAATCAATTCGGCACCCGTAGTGATGTTCCCCCACTGGTCGCTTCCGCCTAATTGGAGCTTGCATCCGCGGGTTTCATATAAATGCAAAAAGTCATATCCCTGGAGCAGCTGATACGTGAACTCGGTGAATGAAAGTCCGTCGCGTGCCTCGCCGTTCAAGCGTTTCTGCACCGAGTCCTTCGCCATCATATAGTTGACGGTGATGTGCTTGCCTACGGTTCGGGCAAAATCGAGGAAGGTGAAGTCTTTCATCCAATCGTAATTGTTCACCAGTTCTGCACGGTTCGGGGCATCCGACTCGAAGTCGAGGAACTTGCCCAACTGTTTCTTGATGCACTCTTGGTTATGGCGCAGGGTTTCTTCGTCCAGCAGATTCCGCTCCTGCGATTTGCCGGAAGGGTCGCCAATCATACCCGTAGCTCCGCCCACCAAAGCCAAAGGCTTGTGTCCGCAACGCTGGAAATGCCGCAACATCATTACACCACACAAGTGTCCGATATGCAAGGAGTCGGCAGTAGGGTCGATACCCAAGTAAGCCGTTACCATTTCTTTTTCCAACAATTCTTCTGTGCCCGGCATCATGTTATGCACCATTCCGCGCCATTTTAATTCTTCTACAAAATTCATCGAATGAGATTCTTAGTTTAACATTATATTAAAGTCAACGGCAAAAGTACGACACTTTATCTGAATAACCAATTTTTACCGGTTAAAAAAGAGCGAGTTAACCGTCCGGCTGACATTATCCGCCAATAATTCCGGATGGATTCCGCGTATCTCTGCCGCCCTATGGTATAAGGTATGGATAGGCACACGGCTCACATCGGTTTCCAGCAAGAAGGTTCCTTCAGGCATATACCGCAATGCATCCGCGTGATAATGTTCGCCGAAAGAGAGGTAAAACCCTTGCCTTACGAGACTCTGCGCCAGTTCCTTCTTTCCCCGAAAGCCGTGGACAATCCAAGACAGGGAAGGATGAATTTCTTTTTTCAAGGCAATCAATTCATTATAAGCCTTTACGGCATGGATAACCAGAGGCAGGCGGTAGTGTTCGGAAAGAGAAACTATCATGCGGAAAGCTTCCTCTTGCAAGGAAAAAGGCGCATGGCAACACTTATCAAGCCCCGCTTCTCCCAAAGCAATCACCCGCTTGTCTTTTCCCAACACAGATTCTATCCACCGGAGCTGCATCGGATAATTCTCGGAAGTAAGATGCCACGGATGTATCCCCACCGAAAGCCACATAGCTTCATCGGGTAAAGGAATATACTTGCTATCGGCATTGAATATAGCTTCGGAAGGACATGCAGATAAGTGATGAGTATGGACATCAAAACACATCATAATAAATGAAGAATGAAGAATTAAGAATCCTCTGTAGTGAATAACTAAGGAACAGGGTCGTATCCCGAACCTCCCCACGGATGGCACCGCAACAGGCGGCGTATGGCAAGGTAAAGCCCTTTGAACGGACCGTGTTTCTTTATTGCCTGAACGGCATATTCCGAACATGTGGGTGTAAACCGGCACGATGGAGGCGTAAAGGGAGAAATGCAGTTCCGATAAAAATAAATGGGAAGTAAAAGCAAAAACGAAAGTATCTTTTTCATGCTTCATCCGACACGCTCCGCTATCAGCTGGAGCAACTTTTTCACCTTTTCATCTACTTCCGGAGAAGCATGAAGCTCATCATCGAGCCAAATGAAAGCGACCGCAAGTTTCTTGCCTTTCGCTTCTAAAGCATCTGTCAGCAGAGACTTGTTTTTACGGTAGGCTTCCCTGATTTGCCGTTTCACCCGATTGCGCTTTACCGCACGCTTGAAACGCTTTTTAGAGACACTAATCAAGACAGAGACCTCAGGAAGACCTGCATTTTCCACCGGCATATAAACAGCACGCAAAGGAAAAACAGCCAATGACTTGCTGCCTCCTGCAAACAATTTGTCAATCACCAGCAAGCTGCTTAAATGTTCCTTTTTCGGAAAAGTTTTTTTTACCGGTTCTGTCATAATTTGAATATTAAAGAAACGCAGGTTAACGCAGATTTTCACAGATTTATATTATACTATCCGCGCCAACCTGCGTTAATCTGCGTTTCAATATATACCGATGAATCTTATTTATTATGTTCGCGGATAAACATATCCAATGCGGCAGGCATCGAAGGAGCAGCTACCGTAGGAGCTTCCAAATCCAGACGCAATCCTGCATCTTTTACCGCCTTTGCCGTAGTCGGTCCGAAACTTCCGATGGCGATATCCTTCTGCTCGAACTTAGGGAAGTTCTTCATCAATGATTGGATTCCAGCCGGACTGAAGAAAATCAGCATATCATAATCAAAATCTTCTTCCGGTGTGAAATCATTACTTACGGTACGGTACATCACCGCTTCAGTATGTTGGATGTGATGTTTATCCAACAAGTCTTTCACTTCATCGTTATGCACGTCCGACATCGGAATCAGATACTTCTCCGTACTGTGCTTCACAATTACAGGCACTAAATCGACAAACTTGCCCGTAGCGCCGAAGAATACTTTTCTTTTACGGTATTGAACATATTTCTGAATATACAAAGCTATGGCTTCCGAAGTACAGAAATACTTCATCGTCTCAGGGACAGTTACACGCAACTCCGCACAAAGGTTGAAAAAATGGTCTATGGCGTGACGCGAAGTAAATACGACGGCAGTATGATCCAATATGGAAATCTTCTGTTGTCTAAATTCCTTTGCCGACAAACTCTCAACTTTTATAAACGGGCGAAAATCTATTTTCACTCCGTACTTCTCAGCAATGTCAAAATAAGGTGACTTTTCTGATGTAGGTTTAGGCTGAGAAACGAGGACTTTTTTAATCTTCAAGGCACTAAAAATTTAAAATCACAATCTGGTTCATATAGAGAATACCTTTCGCCAACAGCAAAAGGGGTACCATTTCGAGGGCACAAAAGTACAGAATAAAATGTAGAAAACCATAACTTTGGTTGAAAAAGTTCCTAAATCCCCTATAAAATAACAATATTTTAGCGGAAATCAACGTAAAAGCTATCAATATATTACTAATAATGACATCGGGACGAAAGTAAATAATGAACAAGATAATAGGCAACAACAGGAAACATTGGGCACTAAGAAGGTCGAAGTATGTCTGAATCCACGCCTTGCTTTGCTCCTTCTCAAAGAAAACCCAGTTGACAAAATTATAACTTCCCCACTTGAACAACATATAAAAAATCGACAACAAAATGTACCCACCAATCAATGCCTCGTGAGGAGTAATATAAACCAATGCCGGAAATGACTCCACCGAATAATAATAGAAAAACAGACCGTAACAAATACAAGTCAAGAGTGGAAATACCATCGTATACCCATTGTCCGTACCTTGCACCTCATCGAACAGGCTACTGCGGTCCTTGCGCTGAAACAGGCTTCTGATATGCTGGATGATATATTTCTTTCCATTCTTCACAATATGCGAAAACACAAGGAAACAAAACAAAAGCAGGCACGTAACCGACCATTCGGAACGAATCTGGTAAGGTAAAACCTCACCCGGCATACCAGAAACAGTCTGCATACTTCTCACCAAGGCACTATCGAGTTGCAAGGACTCTTCGTGTACCTTTTCGACAATGTATTCGAATCCGACGGAGCATGTATCGTTCATACAGCTGCAAATTTACAGATTTTCTTGTCCCATGCCGGAAGAGAAACACATAGCTCCACAGCTTCCTCGGGAGTAAAGGCCACTTGCCAAAGCGATTCGTGTTCGCGACGCATAAATTGCTGGCCGATGGCTTTCTCTAACATTTCTATCAACGGATTATAAAACCCTTGGATATTCAAGACAACAATCGGTTTAAGGTAAAGTCCCAGTTGCTTCCACGTGATGACTTCCAACAATTCTTCCATCGTGCCACATCCTCCAGGAAGCGCAATGACAGCATCCGACATACGCGCCATCAAGCTCTTACGCTCGTGCATCGTTTCTGTCTCCACCAACTGTGTCAAGCCGGAATGATGCCAGCCCCGTTCTACCATAAACCGGGGAATAACACCCGTTACCGTACCGCCTGCAGCAAGGACTGTATTGTTAAGGCACCCCATCAACCCTACCTTACCTGCCCCATCAATCAAGTTTATCCCTTTTTCCGCCAAAAGATATCCCAGCCTTTCGGCAGCTTTAAAATAAACCGGAGCAATTTGCGGGCTGGATGCACAATATACACAGATATTCTTTATTTCACTCATAATGTCAAGTGATTCATGAAACGCAGATTAACACAGATTTTCACAGATAAATTAAAAAATTCTTTCTGCGTTAATCTGCGAAAATCTGCGTTTCCATTATAATTATTTTACTTCAGCCCGAAAGCCGCTTTCACTTTATCCACATAGTCCAGTTTTTCCCATGTGAAAAGCTCCACTTCCACATCTTTGTTGCCTTCGTAAGCCGATTCAAAATGCTTGATCACCTTTCTCGGTTCACGTCCCATATGACCGTAAGCGGCTGTCTCACTATAAATAGGATTACGGAGCTTCAGACGTTCCTCGATGGCATACGGACGCATATCGAACAACTCGTCTACTTTCTTCGCAATCTCACCGTCACTCATGGCTACATGGCTTCGTCCATAAGTGTTGACGTAGATATTTATAGGACGTGCCACGCCAATGGCATACGACACCTGTACCAATACCTCATCGGCCACACCCGCTGCTACCAGATTTTTGGCTATGTGACGTGCGGCGTATGCAGCGCTGCGATCCACTTTACTGGGGTCTTTTCCCGAAAAGGCACCACCACCATGTGCACCTGCACCTCCGTAAGTATCCACAATAATTTTACGCCCGGTCAATCCCGTATCTCCATGAGGTCCTCCGATAACAAACTTACCAGTAGGATTCACATGATACGTGATTTGGTCGTTGAACAACTTCAACACTTCCGGATGATGAATCTCGGCTATCACGCGGGGAATCAGGATGCCGATTACGTCCTTGCGAATCTGTTCCAACATTGCCCGATCTGCCTTTTCCTGTGCTTCCGGCGTATCGTCTTCTGGCAAAATAAATTCATCATGCTGCGTAGAGATTACGATTGTATCAATACGTACCGGACGCCGGTTATCATCATATTCGATAGTCACCTGACTTTTCGCATCCGGACGGAGGTAAGTCATCACTTTACCTTCACGACGGATTTCGGCAAGCACAATCAGCAACTTGTGTGCCAGATCGAGCGACAACGGCATATAGTTTTCGGTCTCGTTCGTTGCATAACCGAACATCATCCCCTGGTCGCCCGCACCCTGATTCATAGGGTCTTCACGTTCCACGCCACGGTTGATGTCGGGGCTTTGTTCATGAATAGCAGAGAGCACCCCGCACGAATTGCCTTCGAACATATATTCGCTCTTGGTATAACCGATACGGTTAATCACCTCACGTGCTACTCGTTGAAGGTCGATGTAAGCCTTTGTTTTCACTTCTCCTGCCAGCACCACCTGTCCGGTAGTGACCAATGTTTCGCAAGCTACTTTCGAACTGGGGTCATAAGCCAACAGTTTGTCAAGCACAGCGTCCGATATTTGATCGGCCACTTTGTCGGGGTGTCCTTCAGACACCGATTCGGATGTGAATAAATATCCCATTTCTGTTTTATAAATTAAAAGGATTAATAAATGCCGTGTACGGACAAGAGCAGGAATACAAAGAGGGGGAAAATCAAAAACGAACTTGTGTTTTAGCATTTTTTTCCGTGGTTGCAAGCTACTCAAATCTTTCCACTTTTAAATTCGATGCAAAGATACGCATATTCCTTGAAATACAGGTGTGGTGAAAACTTATTTAACATATCGGCGCAACGACCTTCCTCTTCTGCCTGGACAATAAGCTGGGACACAACAAAAATACATATAGCTTTTAATTTTCCGAAAAAAAAATCAACCACATATCCGATTACGAAAGTACGGATTTTTCTTCTCTTTACCAATAAGAATCAAATAGTTTTTGCAAGATAACATGAAGGACATTTCATTCTAGCCTAAGAACAATAGCATATAAGGATGACTAAAAGCATATACTTTTTGCAAAAACGAATACATTCTGCCGTTCCATCTTTAAAAAAAACAATAACAACATACATTATTGTCAATACCAGAACTAGTAAAACAAAAATCATATACTACATTTGCGTATCCTAAATATAAAGTTAACGCATATGGTAAAAACAAAAACACTTTTATTTATATTGTTAGGAATAACATATCTATGCAACCAAACAGCATGTAAACAACATTTGTCTACAAAAGAACTGCTCATACAACATGCCACTTCACTCCTTGACAGTACATTACAGTATTATCATATAAAGGAGACTTATCTTTTCTCGGAAAATTATCCTCCCGAACAGAATGCAACCGCCACGTATCTGGCAGAGCCCGATACGGCACACGTACATAAAGCCGCTTATCTATGGCCTACATCCGGCATGTTTTCCGCCATAAATGCCCTGCTCAAAGTTACAGGAGACGAACGGTATGCCACCCTGCTGGACAGCCTGATTCTACCGGGTCTTCAATGCTACCACGATACTGTCCGCAAGCCGGATGCTTACCAGTCGTATCTGACATCGTCCGGACTTTCCGACCGCTATTATGATGATAACATCTGGTTGGGCATCGACTTCGTGGAAAGTTATGAACTGACTAAAAAGCCTGCTTTCTTAGAGTCCGCTGAAGCTATCTGGCATTTCCTTGAAAGCGGACGGGATACCTTGCTGGGAGACGGCATCTATTGGTGCGAACAAAAGAAATTCTCGAAAAATACTTGCTCCAATGCACCTGCCGCCGTATTGGCTTTGAAACTCTATCGTGCTACGAAGAACGAGCTATATCTGAAAGCCGGCAAGGAGCTGTATCACTGGACCAAGAACACCTTGCAGGATATGGCGGATGACTTGTATTTCGATAATATCCGATTGGCAGATGCCCATATCGGGAAAACCAAGTATGCTTATAATAGCGGACAAATGTTGCAGGCAGGTGCCTTGCTTTACCAGCTGACCGGCGAACCGCAATATCTGGAAGCCATCAAGAAGCTGGCTCAAGCCTGCGGCACTTATTTTTTCCAACATTCTACCCAAGAACCTTCACACAAGGTATTGAAAGACGGGAATATATGGTTTACCGCTATCCTGTTGCGTGGCTTCGAAGAGATGTACCGCATTGATCACAATCCGCGTTATCTACATGATTTCATCACGACACTGGACCAACTATGGGCATGCAACAAGAATAAAGAAGGATTGTTTGATGATAACCGTTTTGCCGGTTCCGACGGAAATGGAGACACGCATAAATGGTTACTGACCCAGGCTGCCCTTATCGAGATGTATGCCCGGTTATCCGCTTTTGACATAGAAAAACAATAACCCAACTATCACTATCATGAAAAAACAACTCGTCAACAACAAATTGCGGGCAGGACTTTGTATCTGTCTTGCCTTAACTTCCTATCCGCTCTTCGCATCGGAGCATGCTCCGGTACCGGCAGAAAGCAGCTGGATAGCTGTGCGCGACAATATCGGACAATTCGTATCGAAACGTCCGCCCAAAGAAGAGCGCCTTTTCCATTCGGAAATCATCGAGAAAAAAATAAAGGAGGTCAAGCAGATGCTGACCAATCCTTACTTAGCATGGATGTTCGAAAACTGCTTTCCCAATACCCTGGATACAACTGTTCATTACCGGACACAAGACGGGGAAGACGACACGTTCGTCTATACCGGCGACATTCATGCCATGTGGCTCCGCGACTCCGGAGCACAGGTCTGGCCTTATGTACTGTTTGCCAACGAAGATGCAGATTTGAAAAAGATGATTCGTGGTGTCATTCTCAGGCAATGGAAATGTATCAACATCGACCCGTATGCCAATGGGTTCAACGACGGACCTACCGGAGGTCCGTGGATGAATGATCTGACGGACATGAAACCCGAACTGCACGAACGCAAATACGAAATAGACTCTTTATGCTATCCCTTACGGCTTGCCTATCATTATTGGGAAGTGACGGGAGATGCATCTATCTTCGGGGAAGAATGGCTGGAGGCTATCGGCAACATTGTAAAGACCTTCCGTGAACAACAACGAAAGGACGGTCCCGGTCCTTATACATTTCAACGAAAAACGGAACGGCAACTGGATACCATGTCAAATAACGGATATGGTCATCCAGTAAAACCTGTAGGACTGATTGTCTCTTCTTTCCGCCCCTCTGATGATGCCTCAACCTACCAGTTCCTGATACCTGCCAACTTTTTTGCTGTAACTTCTCTGCGGAAAGCAGCTCGGATTTTGTCGGAAGTCAACCAAAAGCAGGAACTTGCCGACGAATGTACGGCACTTGCCGATGAAGTGGCGCAGGCTTTAGACCAATATGCCACCTTCAATCATCCCCAATATGGAACCATTTATGCTTTTGAAGTAGACGGATTCGGCAATCAGCTTTTCATGGACGATGCCAATGTGCCCAGCCTGCTGGCAATGCCCTATTTGGGCGATATAGATGTAAATGATCCCATTTACCAGAATACACGTCGCTTTGTATGGAGCGAAGATAATCCTTATTTTTTCAAGGGTACGGCCGGAGAAGGTATAGGAGGACCTCATATCGGTTATGACATGATATGGCCAATGAGTATCATGATGAAAGCTTTCACCAGTCAGGATGATGCGGAAATAGCTGCTTGCATCCGAATGCTTATGAAAACCGATGCCGGCACAGGATTTATGCACGAATCTTTTCACAAGAATGACCCTAATAAATTCACCCGCCCTTGGTTTGCCTGGCAAAACACGTTGTTCGGTGAATTGATATTAAAACTCATCCAAGACGGTAAACTTGATTTGTTGAACCAAATAAAATGAAAGAATGAAAATAAGACGAATTCTATTACAATTGATGATAACTTGCCTGCCTTTGGCAAGCTATGCCCAACAGGAATTTAGAAACTGGCCGAAAGGCACATCACCGGAAGAGATAGGTCAGTTGGTCAGTAAGCGTTTCGTAGAAGTACCTCATCCCAATTTTGACGGTAATCCCACTCCTCCCAATGAGATTACATATCCGGAGACTTGTGCCTGGTTTGGTGCTTTACGCTATGCAGATGTCACACGCAATCGGGAATTACTCAAACAACTGGAAGAACGCTTCTTGCCTATATTCGGTCCGGAACGCCGTTTACAACCTTTACCAGACCATGTAGACCATACCGTATTCGGCATTATCCCGTTGCAACTTTATATGCAAACCCGTAATGAAGTTTATTATCATCTAGGCATGTGGTATGCCGACGCCCAATGGCAAATGCCCCGCCAAAACAAACATCAGGCGGCATATCAGGCTTTGTTAGACAAAAATCTTTCGTGGCAGACACGCTATTGGATAGACGACATGTTTATGATTACAGCCATCCAATCACAGGCTTACTATGTAACTAAAAACCGTACCTATATTGATCGTACGGCACACGAAATGGTAGCCTATCTTGACAAGATACAACGTCCTAACGGATTGTTTTATCATGCAGAAGATGCACCTTTCTATTGGGGAAGAGGCAACGGGTGGATGGCTGCCGGTATGACAGAACTACTCGGACTTTTACCGGAAGACAATCCGGACCGTCCACGCATCCTTTCTTCTTACCGCAAGATGATGAAGACTTTACTTGATTATCAGAAAGAAGATGGTTTATGGGGACAATTGGTAGACGACCCGACCACTTGGACTGAAACATCCGGCTCCGCCATGTTCACGTATGCCATGATAAAAGGAGTCAAACGAGGTTGGTTAAAAGCAGAAACATATGCACCGGCAGTCCGCAAAGCGTGGATTGCCCTGACTGGTCATATTGATGAGCAAGGAGATATAGACGGGGTATGCGAAGGAACCAACAAGACTAATGACCGGCAATTCTATCTCAACCGTCGAACCCTGCCTGGAAACATGCACGGGCAAGCTCCAATATTATGGTGTGTCACGGCATTTTTAGAATAAGAACAAACCTATCAATCAATTTATATCATGAAAAAGACATTTCTATTATTGTCCATTCTATGCAGCATGTGCATATATTGCCTGCAAGTACAAGGAAAAGAAATCAGTATTTCTTCGCCCAATAACAGGCTGAAGGTAAATATCAACTTGAAAGACAAAATTTATTATTCAGTCTATACGGGTGATACATTGTTGCTGAAAGACTGTACGTTAGGATTGACCTTAAAAGAAGAGAACTTAGGCATAAATCCACGTCTGCGTCGCACTAAACGAGGCACAATTGATGAAACCATACAGCGTGAAATTCCCCTGAAGAATGCCAAAGTAAGAAATCATTGCAATACCCTCCGTTTAAGTTTTGCAGGAGGATATGCGGTTGATTTCCGTGTTTTCGATACGGGGATAGCCTATCGTTTCGTCCTGGACAAAGACGGAGAAGTGGAAGTTATGGATGAAGACTTTACAATCGGTTTTCCCGATAACTATATGGCACATCTGTCTCAGCCAAGTGGTTTCAAAACATCCTATGAATATCCCTATACCCATGTAGAAACCACAGCTTACCAATCAACCGACCGCATGAGTTATTTGCCTATTCTGTTGGAAACGAATCATTCTTATAAGATTTTGATTTCAGAAGCTGATTTGGACGATTATCCTTGTCTATTTCTGAAAAGTACAGGCAAGAATGGAATGCAGGCTCTTTTCCCAAAATGTCCGTTAGAATTCGGTGAAGACGGAGACCGTAGCCTGAAAATATTGAAAGAAGCCGATTATATTGCCAAGACATCCGGAACACGGACATTTCCCTGGCGTTTCTTCGTCATTACAAACGATGATCGTCAAATCATAGCCAACGAAATGACATACAACCTGTCTTCTCCCTGTGAACTGGAAGATTACAGTTGGATTAAACCGGGACAAGTTAGCTGGGAATGGTGGCACGATGCCCGTTTGTTTGGTGTAGACTTCCGGTCAGGCTATAACATGGACTCCTATAAATATTATATTGACTTCGCTTCTACTTTTCATGTTCCTTATATCATCATGGACGAAGGATGGGCAAAAAGCACACGCGACCCCTTTACTCCCAATCCCGATATCAACCTGCCGGAACTGATACAATACGGCAAAGAGAAGAATGTCAAAATCATTTTATGGCTTACTTGGTTGACTGTAGAAAATCATTTCGACCTTTTCAAGACTTTTGCCGACTGGGGAGTTGCCGGAGTTAAAATAGACTTCATGGACCGCAGTGACCAATGGATGGTGAATTTCTATGAACGGGTAGCTCGGGAAGCAGCCAAACACAAACTATTGGTAGACTTTCACGGCTCCTTCAAACCGGCAGGCTTGGAACGCAGATACCCGAATGTTATATCTTATGAAGGTGTCTTGGGCATGGAACAAGGAGGCAACTGTAAACCGGAAAACAGTATTTGGCTGCCATTCATGCGTAATGCTGTAGGACCCATGGATTTTACGCCCGGTTCCATGTTCTCAGCCCAACCGGAAGATAACCGTTCTACCCGTGCCAATGCCATGGGTTCAGGAACCCGTGCATATCAAATGGCGCTGTTCGTTGTTTTTGAGAGTGGCTTGCAGATGCTGGCAGACAATCCGGTCTACTATTACCGGGAACGTCCTTGTACAGAGTTTATCACTCAGGTGCCTGTAACATGGGATGAAACAAAGGTATTGGATGCCAAAGCCGGAGAATATGTGCTAATAGCCCGCCGTAGTGGAGAGAAATGGTATATCGGAGCCATTACCAACAATGAAGGACGTACCCTGAAACTCGATTTGAGCTTTTTACCGAAAGATAAGCGAATGCACCTCACCTATTTTGAGGACGGCATTAATGCCGACCGTCAGGCTATGGATTACAAAAAGCAGGAAACCGATGTGGATTGTACTTCCCAACTGACCCTGAAGCTGGTGCGTAACGGAGGCTGGGCAGGTGTAATCGAATAACATATCAAAGACATGATTATGAAAACAAGAAGTATCGTGTTCGTCATAATGTGTTGTCTCATACAACTTGTCCGTGCCGAAAACGGATATGAGTTATGGCTACGCTATCAACCAATAGAAGATGCATCCTTACTTGATTCATATCGTCAAAAGCATATTGCTCTTTTCGTCCCTGTTTCATCTGATACATTGAAGGCTGCGAAAAAAGAATTGCAGTTAGGATTGAGAGGTTTACTAAATTATTCTTCTCAAGAAATCGCTTCATGGAACGAATTAAAAGAAGGTACACTGATTGCAGGTACTCCCCGGTCTCTGCCCGGCCTCAAGGATACGGACGTTTATAGAAAGCTGGACAGACTGACTGAGGAAGGATACCTTATAGCAAGCAGTCATATCGAAAAGAAGGCGGTAACGATTATCGCTGCCCGAACGGATATAGGCGTATTATATGGAGTGTTCCGCTATCTGCAACTTATGCAGACCCACCAGTCATTGGCACATCTGGATATAGCGGACAGTCCCAAGCTGAAATACCGCATGCTGAACCATTGGGACAACCTGAACGGTACAGTCGAACGGGGATATGCCGGATACAGCCTTTGGAACTGGGAAAGGCTTCCACGCTACAAAGACCCACGCTACACAGATTATGCCCGTGCCAATGCTTCTATCGGCATCAACGGTATTGTCTTGAACAATGTGAATGCCGAAGCCAAAAGCCTGCGTACCGACTGGCTGGTAAAAGCATCCGGGCTGGCTGATGTATTCCGTCCGTATGGCATCAAAATATACCTGACGGCAAAATTCAGCGCACCTAAGGAAATAGGTGGGCTGGATACTGCCAACCCGAAAGATGAACGGGTCAGACAATGGTGGAAAGACAAAGTAAAGGAAATCTATGGGCTGATTCCCGATTTTGGTGGTTTTTTAGTCAAGGCAAATTCAGAAGGACAACCTGGTCCGCAGGATTATGGATGCTCCCACGCAGAAGGTGCCAACCTGTTAGGAGAAGCATTGGAACCTTATGGCGGTATCGTATTCTGGAGAGCGTTCGTATATCAAAACGAACGGCATGTAGATCGGGTTGTCACCGGTTACAATGAATTTAAGCCGTTGGACGGACAGTTCGGAAAGAATGTTTTCGTACAACCTAAAAACGGTCCGATTGACTTCCAGCCACGCGAACCGTTTCATCCATTGTTCGGAAGCATGCCTGACACTCCATTAGCCATGGAATTCCAAATTACGCAAGAGAATTTGGGACATGCCGGTCATTTGGTATACCTGGGAACATTATTCGAAGAAACGCTCCAATCGGACACGTATGCCAACGGGAAAGGCACTACCGTATCGAAAGTATTGCAAAACTACCAGCATACGCACGGCATGTCGGCACTGGCAGGCGTACCAAATGTGGGGACCGACTTGAACTGGACAGGACATTTGTTCGGTCAAGCCAACTGGTACGCATTCGGACGTCTGTCATGGAATCCGGACATGCATGCCACTGACATTGCTGCTGAATGGGTAAAAATGACTTTTTCAACCAAACAGGAGGTACTTGAACCGATATTACGAATCATGTCTATGTCTCGTGAAGCGTATGTGAATTATACCATGCCATTAGGACTGAACCATATCATGAATTATGATACTCACAACGGTCCTGAACCTTGGCACGATGATCCGGTATGGACGGCATTTGACTATCATAAAGTAACAAAAGACAGCATTGGAATAGACCGTACCATGCAGGGTAGTGGAGCAACCCGCCAATACCATTCCCCCGTATTTGATAAGTTTGATGACTTAAATACTTGTCCCGAATCTTATCTGCTTTGGTTCCATCGATTACCGTGGGATTATAAATTGAAATCAGGAAAAACGCTGTGGGACGAACTAGTGGACCATTATTATAAAGGCGTGGAAGAGGTTCGTCAGATGCAACGGCTATGGAATATGCTGGAAAGAGAAATTGACGATGAACGTTTCAAGCATGTAGCTGCTTTGCTGAAATACCAGGAGCAGGAAGCAGTGTGGTGGCGTGATGGATGCCTGTTGTTCTTCCAGCAATATTCGGGTCGTCCGATTCCTTCGCAATACGAACAACCTGCACACTCATTGAAATATTATCAATCCATACCTTTCCCATACGATTGGAATGGACTGTATGAAAACTGAAACAAACCTTAATACTACAAATTATGTTAAAATATCTGCTAATATTACTGAACTTTATCCCTGTTGCCTTTATATCAGCACAGCAACCGGATGTGTATCAAACTACTCCTCAAGGTATTTACGAAGAACGTCGGACACAATTCCTGCAGTACTATTCGGAAAACGGAGGTAATGGGCACCCCTTATATGAAGTCTTCCGTCAGGCTGCCAGGGCTGCAGCCGGTTATCCTGCCGAACCAGACAGAATGCGTAAAGTTATTGACGTCATACGCTCCAATCATGATTGTAACGATTTTACACTCAATGGTCTGTTGCGTATGGTCTATTTAGACGAACAGCAGGATTATATTCCAGAATGTATGAAAGAAGATATCAAGGCTTGCATTCTTGATTTCAAATATTGGTGGGACGATGGTAGACGGGATACAACCTACCGTTGCTATCATACAGAAAACCATCAGGCATTATATCATACCGCAGAACTGTTGGCTGGACAACTATACAAACGGGAAAAGTTCACCAACGGAATGACCGGGCGAGAACACATGGCCCATGCCCAAAAACCATTGATGCAATGGCTAGATTATCGTTTCCGTTTCGGGTTCAGCGAATGGATGTCTACTTATTACGATGTGGAAGTATTACTGCTTGCCAATCTGTTTGATTTTGCAGAAGACCGGACAATCCGTACCAAAGCCGGTATGGTACTTGACCTGCTATTATTCGATATCGCCTTGAACAATTACCAAGGTTTCTTAGGCTCATCTGCCGGACGCAACTATGCCAACTCTATTATCAGCGGTACTCACACTACTAGTCCACTCTGCAAATTGGTTTTCGGTACCGGAACCTACAATCGGGAAGAAATAATGGGTCCTGTAGCTCTTTCTACCAGTTCTTACCGTTGCCCGTCGATTATCTGTGAAATCGCAACCGATTATCATACGCCATTGCTCAACCGTCAACGGATAAGCATCAATGTAGAAGATGCCGAACAATACGGAATCCCATACGATAAAGAACCGGAATGTCATCTCTTCTGGGGAATGCAGGAATTTATTCATCCGCTTGCCATCCGGATGTCAAAGCAAATTTCAGAGAAATACGATGTATGGCCTTACCGCAATTACGATGATTACATCCAAAAATACGATACAGAGATAGCCCGATACGGAAAGACGGTCAGCAACCGATTGGACCGCTTTGCCCTTTCGGAAGCCAATATCGAAACCTATCGTACTCCCGATTATATGTTAAGCTGCGCCTTAGACTACCGTAAAGGAGCACCTGGCTATCAGCAACATATCTGGCAGGCAACACTCGGCAACAAGGCATTGGTTTATACCAATTGTCCTGGAGGCAACAATCTGCGGTTTTCTCCGAATTACTGGTCGGGCAATGAAAGCTTACCACGTGCTGCACAGTCGGGCAATGTGGTGATATGTATCTATAATCTTCCGGATAACCGGAAGCCGGACTTCACACACGGTTATTTCCCTGTACAGGAATTCGATGAAGTACATATTTCCGGTTCATGGATTTTCGGGCGCAAGGGAAATGGTTACGTAGCCTTGTATTCACAGAATACGCCGGAACTCACGACCGATTTCCGAGGAGTACTGTGTGATTTCCGCGCGCAAGGACGGCAGAATATCTGGATTTGTGAAACCGGTTCCCAATCTCAATGGGACAGTTTTTCCCGTTTTATCGAAGCTGTTTCTACAGCCTCCATTGATGCAGACGGGCTGAATGTAACCTATTGTTCTCCTTCCGAAGGCGCGGTTTCTTTTGGCTGGGATACCCCTTTCCGGACGAAGGATAAAAACATGCCCTTGCGCTGGAAGTACAGATACGACAATCCTTATTGCAAAACGCTATTCGATTCTTCTATCATACAAATTGAAAGAGAAGGCAAGAAACTGATGCTTGACCTTGAAAAAGGAAAAAGAACAGTTATTCCCTGACAGCAGACTGGAATAGATTTTGAATGTATATCATTATGGATACATAGCATGCTGTGTATCCATATGTTTTTTTGACCGTTTCAGAATCTGTTTTCAACCAACTTCCTTTTATGTTCTTGATAACAAAACCATACGTTCTCCAATTGGAAACCGTACGTTCTCGATATGGAAACCGTACGGTTTTGATATGAAAACCATAAAAGAGAGCTGTCTTCAAACAGGATACAATTCCAATGCACAACCAAAGGTTTGACTCCTCTTCATTCTTTTGTGATGTAGATACGTTGACGATATTACAACTTACACAGGTGACATATTGTCTTTTCCGTCAAAAGATTCATCTTTCTGTCTGTGCTGATTCCGATACTCTTTGGGAGTTTCATGAAATTTCTTATCAAATTCTTTATAGAAATGTGACCGGTTTCCGAAACCGCACCGATACATGATTTCCTGTACAGTCAGATTTGTCGTACACAAAAGTTGGGCAGCAAACAAAATCCGATAATCCTTGATAAAGTCTTTAGGCGAAAGCTGTTCCAGTTCCTTAAATTTCCGGTACAGATTACGGACACTGATTTGCATGTGTGCCGCCAAGTCTTCCGGACTCAAATCGGTATTGTCCATATTGTTGGCAATAAATTCCGTAATGGATTGTAAGAAATCCTTGTCTTCTTTTTGCATCAGTTGCCCGTTAGTAAATTCGTAAGCGCAAGCCGATGAATGATAATATTCTCTGATTATATTCTTGTTTTCAATCATACGGGCAATGACAGCTTTCAGATAACCGATATTGAACGGTTTTTCAATATACGCATCAGCACCCGATTGCAGCCCTTCAATTTTTTCTTCGCTCGTATTTCGTGCGGATAACATTATCAAAGGAATGTGCATAGTATGCCTGTTCTTTTTGATTTGTCTGGTCAATTCTATACCGTCCGTACCAGGCATCATTATGTCTGTGACAATCAATGCCGGTTCTTCTTTCGTCAGCAATTCCAACCCTTTTTCTCCATTTTCTGCCGTTATCACCTGATAATTATCAGACAGTGAGTCTTGTATCAGCATCAGGATTTCTACGTTATCATCTATGACAAGTATTTTTTCTCGCTGCTTGTCAGAAGTGACTGAAGGCTGTGGCAATTGTTCTGTAATGGAAATCCGATTCGTAAGGACAGGGGTATTTCCGGTTTCGGTCTGGCATTCATCGGCTCTAATCGTTCCTTCCATTTCGGATAAAGGTAATTCAGGCAAGGTTACGATAAATTCCGCATATTGGTTCACTTCACTCTGGATTGCTATTCTGCCTTCCAGCAACTCTACCATGCTGTGACAGATAGCCATTCCCAACCCATTGCGGGAAGACAGTCCCTTTACGGCATTCTCTTCCATATTGTCTAATATGCAATATCGGTTGAAGACAAGAGGCATGTTTTCTTTTTTAATGCCTTCCCCCGTATTGAAAACGGACAATTGCAATTGTTTTTCCACAATATCCAATGTAATGCGTATTGTTCCTCCTGTCCGAGTATACTTGAATGCATTGGAAATTAAATTATTAGCTATCTTCGTGAAACAGCTGTAGTCTGTATTCCATTGCACATCAGCGGCTATCCGGTTTTCCAGATGAATGGAGTTCTGTTCTGCCAAATCCGAAAACGAAGCCACAATGTCATTGCATAAATTGCTGATAGCAATACATTCCACTTTTCTGCTTTTATGTCCGGTTTCCATACGCCGGAAATCAATCACTTCCTGAATCAGTGAATTGAGCCGTTCCGCATTCTGCTTGATAAGCGTAACATATTTCCGTATATACGTATCCGTATTCGCATAAGCTAAAATACGCTCGCAAGGACCGTACATCAACGTAAGTGGGGTACAGAACTCGTGAGTTATATTGGTAAAGAAGCGGAGTTTCTCTTCATACACTTCTTCTTTATGTGCCTGTTCCAACTTACGGACCATGCGTATGTGTTTTCTTTTCTGTTTTCTGACCCCTGTCCTGATGAGCAACAATATGCCGACCATTACCAGGAAGGAATAGAATCCGATTGCCGCATTTGATAAATACCAAGGTGGACAGATATAAATATGCATGGTATAAACCGGACTTTCCTTACCGCTGATTTTATTCTTGTATTTGACCTGCAACGTATAGTTTCCGGGAGACAGTTGGGTGAAAGAAACCGTGTTAGACAATCCATTATCTATCCATTTGTCCTTTTCATTCTCTATTTTATACAGATATGAATAATTGTTGGAGTTGATGTAATCCATGGCAAAAAACGAAATGCTGAAATAGTTTTGAGTATAGTCCAGCTCCAAACGGGAATTACCTTCCTTATCCTGCCGGATATAATCGTACCGATTCTGTTCTTGCCCTAAAATGCTCAAACGGGTAAAGCTGACCGGAGGAGTATATTCTTCAGAAGCAGAATAAGCCGGATTCTCACGCACGATGACCAATCCGTTGATGCCTCCAAAAAACAAGGCATCCTCTTTCTTGAAGGAAGCTCCGTCACTGTATTCTATCACTTTCAATCCGTTATGCTGGTTATAATTCTGGATGCTTTGCCGTTGGGTATGAAAACGCACCAGCCCTCCATTGGTAGACATCCACACATTGCCGCTATTATCTTGCAGCAATGTATGTATTGTACTATTCTGAAAACCATCTTTCTTATTAAAACATTGTTCCTCCCGAGAAGTTTGCCTGATGAATCCATAGCTGGTACCTAACCATAAGATACTATCTTCTTTGATAATAGAAAATATATCGTTGGCAGTCTTGTCCGCATAATGATTCTTCAACGAATGAGCACTCAATCTGCCGTTTTCCATCTTGAATACGCCATATCCACGATTGCCGAACCATAATACCCCTTCTTTATCGCAAGTAAGCGTGAAGAAATAATTGGATGAGAAGTTACCATTGTCAATCGTATAACGGGTAATGTCTGTCAAACGCGGTTGTGACGGTGTCCCATGAATACGGGCACGTATAATCCCTGTACCTACCGTAGCTATCCACAATACAGAATCTCCTTCTTCGTAAATGGCATGTACATATTGAATAGGTTCCTCTGTCGGAACTTTCTCTATACGTTTCGTTACATACGAATAATAATTGATGCCGGCATCACTACCTATCCAGAACAGAGGACGTTTACTTTCAGCAAAAGCATAGACGGAATTGTCATTTAACAAGCTGTTATGAGTAGTTATCAGTTCCGTATGATAATCCTGCGTATGTTGAAAAGGAATAAAATCGCGTATCCGAAGGATGCCTTCTCCTTTTGTTCCCAGCCAAAGAGTGTGCTCTTCATCCAAGTAAACGGAACGTACCGGTTTAGCTGTTCGTAAATTCAATTCATTATAAGTAATAGACTGAAGAGAATAACGCTCATTGGTGCACAGGTAAATGCCTTGCCCATCGGTAGCAATCCATACGATATCCTGATTGCGGTCGTTTAATAAGCGGAATATTCCCGATTGGATTCCCAGGTCTTCCGTCCGATAAGCTCCATTTTGTCCTTGTAATGTTACTTTCAAAACTCCGTTTGTCTGAAAGGAAATAAAAAAAGTACCTTTATGCTCAATAATGTCCGATATAATTCCACGTTCACTGATTTCTTTTTTTAGGGTAATTATATACTCTTTGCGTTCCGTATCTGTATGGTATTTGTATAAAGTATTCTGCTGATCTATAAAATAGATTGTTGTATCTTTCAGAAAAACATACTTTAATGGGGTGTTCTCTACCAGCCGGCTTTCATCGATTGTATAATGCTGTTTATTGTCGTCTTTTAACCGGTGTTTCACGATTCCTTTGGATGTAAACACCCATAAATGACGTTCATCGATATATACATTGAGAATGTCGTTTTGGTCAATTTGCGGAATGGACAGTTGCCTAAACTCCTCCGTATCATGCAGAATATAGTACAATATATTTCTTTCAGACAGAATGAAAATGTCATTCTTCGGACTTTTTTTCAACAAATATCCTCCTTGAAACTGGGTATAACTGGTTATGCTGCGTGTGTATTTATTAATCTTGTCAAGCCCGTAATTGGTCTGTATCCATAAAGTACCCCTGTCTGTTTCAAGAATATTCTCGATGATATTACCGGACAGATTTTTACCTTCCGATAAGGTAAAAGGACGTATATTCAATCCGTCATACAGGTTCAGTCCGTCACAGGTACCCAACCAAAGAAGTCCGTCGTAATCCTGATACAAGGAAAGTACAGCATTATTCGACAAACCATCCGTATTAGAAAGTTGTTTCAGATTATTTCCATATACATTTGTTATATGAATTATTGGACACCACATCCATAAAATAATCCCCAGCATTCTAAATATTTGCTCCATAATAAAGATGATATTTGCATTACATCGACAAAGATAGCGAAATTCTCATTTATAACCTTTCTTCCTATTTCACGCTTTGTATTCATGTTCGCCAATTTTGTATAAAACCGTCTGAAAGCCGTATTACATATATTTTTGGCATGTCTCACCACATGGTTTTGTTCATTTTAGTATAATTTCGCAATCAGAAAAACAAAGTCAAACCTTAAACACATTCCATGATGATTCAAAATTCGTCTTGACATACCATTGGGGGGTTCCAATATTCATAGTTGGAAAAGACAAAAAAAGCGAAATAACAATTCAGATAATAAACACGTTTTTAAATTTAGTATTATGGACGTACGAAAGACACATTTCTTTTTGATGCTGCTTATGGCATTTTTATCATTCAGCAATGCCCATGTGGTAATGGCAGCAGACCAGGCCATACAAACCAAAGGCAAGGTGACAGATTCGACAGGAGAGCCGATTATCGGAGCCAATGTCATTGTAAAAGGTACAACCGTGGGAGTCATTTCAGACTTAGACGGAGGTTTTAACATCAACGCCAAACGAGGCGATGTCCTTCAGATTTCATTTCTTGGCTATCAGTCTAAAGAAGTAAAAGTAACCGGTTCTTTTCTCAATGTTACTTTGGAGGAGGATACAAAAACACTAGATGAAGTAGTAGTGGTAGGATATGGTTCACAAAAGAAATCAGACATTACCGGTGCTATGGTGAACGTCAAAAGCGAGGCATTGCATCAAGCTCCTGTTGCCAACATCGGTGCGGCATTGCAAGGTTTGGCAGCCGGTGTAGATGTTCAAATGGCAGGGGGAAATACCCACCCGGGAGCTACACCGCAAATCCGTATCCGTGGTGAACGTTCTATCAACGCAAGTAATGAAGCATTGATTGTAGTGGACGGAATTCCATTTTCCGGTAATCTGAATGAAATCAACAACGATGATGTAGAGAGTATCAGTATCCTGAAAGATGCATCCGCAACCGCTATCTATGGTTCACGCGGTGCCAACGGAGTAATTCTGATAACGACCAAGCGGGGTACCAAAGGCAAGACGAACGTAAGTTATAGCGGATATTACGGTGTCATTACTGCAATCAAGCAGTTCGACATAATGAACAGCGAAGAATACATCACGCTGAAAAAATGGGCGACCTACAATGCCAATCCTGATAATTATACAGGCATTGATGATCCGAACCTGATGCGCGTGGGCGATGTATTCCGTGACCAGGAAGAAATGGAAGGTTACTTTGCCGGAACCGATACAGACTGGCAAGACTTAATTTTCCGTAACGGAATGACAACCAATCATCAGGTGTCATTGAACGGAGGTAATGAACGCACGACCTATAACGCCTCTATCGGTTACTATCGGGGTGAAAACAATTACGAGGCACACAGTTTTGAACGTCTGACTGCCAAATTATCGCTGGACAGCCAGATTAACAGTTGGTTGAAAGTCGGATTCTCTACATTGAACACCTATGTCATGAGTAAAGGTGATGACCTGAATCCCATGGAAATGGCATTACGTGCCTCTCCTTTCACAACCCCTTATGATAGCGAAGGACATTTGCGTACTTACCTGCCGGGCAGCGGACAGAACGTATGGAATCCTTTGCAAGATTTGCAGGAAAATGCAGCTGTAGACGACGATAAAAGTCTTTCCACTTTCACGACCGGTTATGCTGAAATTCAGTTCCCGTTCGGTATCAAGTACCGTTTCAATGGAGGTGTTACCTTGAAATATAATTCGTGGGGTAAATTCTATGGAACCAATACGACCAAGCAAATGGGAGGACTGGACTATTCATCAGGAGGTTACGGACATACCGTCGACTATACGCTGGAAAACATCGTAACATGGGATTATACCTTCAATGAGGTACACAACATTAACCTGACAGGATTGTTCAGTGCCCAACAGCGTGAATATACATCGAATGGCGTAGACGGAAGAGATTACTACGACGACAACATCCTGTATTACAATCCGGGATTGGCACAGAGTGATGTTACAGGCAGCGGAAGTTATGAGAAATGGGCATTACTTTCATGGATGGGACGTCTGAATTATAACTACGCAGACAAATATTTGCTCACAGCTACCGTACGTTATGATGGTTCATCCCGTCTGGCAGAAGGCAACAAATGGCATGCTTTCCCTTCGGTCGCATTGGGCTGGAACATCATGCACGAAAACTTTATGCAGGATATCAATCCCAATGTATTGTCCGGATTAAAATTCCGTCTCAGTTGGGGTAATGTAGGAAGTACGGCAATCAGCGCATACCAGACTATGGCACGACTGGATACCGGCAGCAAATACCTGTTAGGCAATACCGGTGTTATGGGTGTACGTCCAAGTTCAGTTCCCGATACCAGCCTGGGGTGGGAGAATACCGAAACCTGGAACGTAGGTATTGATTTCGGATTCTGGAATAACCGCATCAACGGCTCTATCGAGTGGTACCAACAAAATACCAGCGATTTGCTTCTGCCGGTCAGCCTGCCTTCTACTTCCGGCTATTCTTCTTCTTACCTGACCAATTTGGGTAAAACCCGAAACCGAGGCATTGAATTTAATGTGACAACTGTCAATATTATGGGTGATGGACAAGACCGGTTCTCATGGGAGACAGACCTGAATATTTTCGGAAACCGTAATACCATTATGAGTATCGGCGAAGGAATTGAGGCGGATATTAACAACAACTGGTTTGTCGGACAAGACCATTGGGTGATTTATTCATTGGAAGCAGACGGATTGTGGCAGGATACTCCGGAAGACCGTGCTTTAGCAGAAACCTTCGGATATGCTACATCCGGACCTAATTCGGTAATCGGTACCGTCAAAATCAAAAACCACCATGTAGACTACGAAGCAGACGGTGTAACCCCGAAAGCAACTCAGGTTATTAATGATGATGATAAAGTCTTTATCGGCAAACGCGCTCCAAAGTTTGAAGGAGGTATCAACAACCGTTTCGCCTGGAAAGGTTTCGACCTTTCATTCTTGTGGACATTCCGTTGCGGAGGTACCATTACTTCAGACATGCATAATGGTTGGATGAATACGTTGCAAGGAGGATACAATAACCTGAATGTAGATTATTGGACTCCTGAAAATACAGATGCACGCTGGCCCAAACCTACGACAGGCACAGTCAGCAACAAAGGATTACTGGCACGCTATGACGGTTCTTACCTGAAATTAAGAAACTTCACGTTAGGTTATACCCTTCCTAAAGCGGTTACAACGAAAGCCAACATCCAGTCGGCACGCATCTATGTTACCGGAAACAATCTGTACACATGGTTCAGCAAAGAATACCGGGAAGACGGAGGTATCGATCCGGAAACAACCAGCACGATTAACCTGACCACTCCTCCGACCCGTTCCTTCATTGTCGGACTGAATTTATCTTTCTAATTAACGATTAAACTATTGACGTATGAAAAAAGTATTATCTGCAATAACACTCTCGGCATTTGTTGCCTTTGCAACAGGATGTTCCGATTTTCTGGAAGAAGAAAACCATTCCAACGTACTTCAGGATTTCATGGGAACTCCGGAAGGTTACAGCATGGCGCTTAACTCTGTATATGCCAATATCCGTTCGATGTACAGTGCCGAAGAAGGCATTCACGGCTTGATGAATCCGGGTACAGATGAAATCAAAAACAATGTAACGGGAAGTAACCGTACCCGTGACCTGGCCGTTTATGACCGTGCCAATTATAACTCGAACAATGAATATCCCCGCAAGCTATGGAACGATGCTTACATTCAAATCAACACATTGAACTACATGATAGAAAATGCCGGAAACGTAGATGTCAGCACCAATGTCCTTACACCCGAAATAAGGGACCAATACCTGGGGGAAGCGAAGTTCTTGCGGGCATTCAATTACTTCCACTTGGTGGAACAGTTCGGTGACGTAACGGTAACCACAACCTATAATGCCAATCCAAGCACTTCTGCCGACCGGCATGATATGCTCAAGGCGTATGAGGAAGTAATTATCCCCGACCTGATAGATGCCAAAAGATTGTGCAAACCCAGTCCGCAACAGGATAATCTGGAATCGGGACGCGCATCGGCTGCAGCTGCCCGCCATTTGCTGGCACGTGTATATCTGACACTGGCATGGGCATACGACAAGAATCCTTCCAATCCTGCCTATGAAGGAAATACACAGACTAAATATTATGACCCGACGAAAGCACAGGAATATTATCGGCTGGCATACGACGAAGCGACCCAACTGATTGAAGAGGCTCCTTCTTTGGGTCTGAAACTAATGGATAACTATGCGGACCTGTTCGATGAAGCTTTTGATGCACCTTCATTGTCAAATACGGAAGTACTTTTCGTTGCACGTATGGACTGGGACGATGATAATACGTATGGAGGAAGAAGCACGCTGAACCACTATTTCGTCAACGGTTATGATGCCTACTTGGGCGAACGGAACCTGAATGACGGACGTTGCTACTCGTGGTTTAACCCGACCCAATACACGTACGACACATTCAATAACCGTGATAAAGATACCCGTTATGATGCAACGTTCCAAAAAGTCTGGTATGCAACCAAAACCCAAGAAGGAGGTCAAATCAGTTATACCATAGACGGAGTGGAAGAAACATTCGATTGGGATTATTCAGTAGTGGGAGATACGGCAATTTATTATCCGGGCTATTACATGTCTGCCGAGGAAATTCGTGCCAAGACCCAGAACCGTTCCGGAAACCATTACATTATCTTTACACCCGATGCATATAACGGGCGTGCCATTTTCCCGACCATAACGAAATTCCTAGACAAAACCCGTACCATGCCTAATGACAATACGGACCGGTCGTACAATATATTCCGTTTAGGAGAGACTTACCTGCTGGCAGCAGAAGCGGCTTTCAAATTAGGTGACAATGTAAATGCCGCCAAATACATCAACGTCATCCGCGAACGTGCCCGCAATAAGGAAACATGTGAGTCAGGTGCATTGGACATCCAGCCCAACGATGTTACATTGGATTATATCCTGGAAGAACGTACGCGCGAATTGCTGGCGGAGCATTGCCGTTGGGCAGACCTTGCACGTACTGGTACTTTAATGGAAAGGGTAAAGAAATACGATGACGGACTGGCTAAGGAAAACATTCTTCCGGAACGCCATTGGTTACGTCCGATTCCTCAGACACAGATTGACCGCGTAACTACCGGTACTCCTTATCCGCAGAACCCGAACTGGTAAAACATGTGATAAAAAGACGTTAACAGGATAACACAGCCTATATTTTCAGAGCTTCAATGAAAATATAGGCTTAAAAATTGTTTTGAATTTCTCCCAAAAGTTTCTTTCGCCTTTTTATCAGATTTCGAAAAACTACAAAAAAACAGCAGGAAGCCTTCCTTTTGAAAAAGGAAAAAAACTTCCTGCCTTTTTGTTATGAATGAAACGACTTGATTTTATTTCGGTTGCTTGCCAATGTAAGCCAGGATACCACCATCCACATAAAGGATATGACCGTTTACAAAGTCGGAAGCATCAGATGCAAGGAATACCGTGGGACCCATCAGATCTTCGGGTGTTCCCCAGCGTGCAGCCGGAGTCTTTGAGACAATAAACGAATCGAACGGATGACGTGAACCGTCTGCCTGACGTTCGCGCAACGGAGCAGTCTGCGGAGTAGCGATGTAACCCGGACCGATACCATTGCACTGGATGTTGTATTCACCGTATTCGGAAGCGATATTGCGGGTCAGCATCTTCAGACCGCCTTTAGCTGCTGCGTATGCAGATACGGTTTCACGACCCAATTCGCTCATCATCGAACAAACATTGATAATCTTTCCATGACCTTTCTTGATCATGCCCGGAATAACCGCCTTAGCCATGATAAACGGAGCTGTAAGGTCGATGTCGACAACTTGGCGGAACTCATCTACCGTCATGTCACACATCGGGATGCGCTTGATGATACCTGCGTTGTTTACCAGAATATCAATCACGCCCAGTTCTTTCTCTATCTGTGCCACAAGTACTTTAACCGCTTCCTCGTCGGTCACATCACAAATATAACCTTTTGCATCAATGCCTTTTGCCTTATAATCGGCAAGAGCATCATCCAGATGTTTTTGTGAACGGCAATTGAACGCAATTTTGGCACCCGCCTGAGCCAATGCTTCGGCCATAGCAAAACCGATTCCATACGCACCGCCTGTTACAAGGGCTACTTTGCCCTCCAATGAGAAATTAACCATAATGTTTTTCATTTTTTATAGTAAATAATTATTTATCTCCGGCATTTCGTCATACCGTTTACGAACACGGTCTGTCATTGTACCGCACAAATATACAAATTTCTTTATTATTGCGCCAATATTTCACAAATCTTATCTTGAAAAAGACGTGCTTTTCTTCCACTCATCACGTTTTGATTGATAATCACGAAAGCCAACATATCACCATTTCCGGCACGTACATACCCGGCAAGCGAACTGACTCCTTTTACCGTACCGGTCTTGGCACGCACGTTGCGAAACGCCTTCTCTTTCCGCATACGGTAACGGAGTGTACCGTCTACACCGGCTATGGGCAACGCTTCGTAAAAAGGATGGAATATTTCCTGATGGGCATACGCATATTTCAAATAAGCCAGCAACAATTCGGGCGACACATAATTGTACATCGAAACCCCACTCCCATCGACAATACTGTAATCGTCCGGATTCTTTCCGATGTGATGACGCATGAAGTGTTCCATCTCTTTCTGTGCATCCTCGATACCGATACTTTTATGCCCGCCTCCCCGGATAGCCAAGTGATAAAACAAAGCTTCCGCCGAAAGATTATCGCTTTTCTTTAAAGCACGTTTCAGAACAGGTTCCAACGGACGAGAGACTTTATATAATAAGGTGACCGTATCGGGACAGACGCCATATTTCAACGAATCGACGGCTATATGCTCCTGAGCTAACTGGTAACGAAAAGTCTGGATAAAGAAATCCTGTGATGAAAACATGTTCAGTGTCCTGCCGGACGGACGCCCTACATTACCGGTAATGTGAATGGTATTACCGTTATATAACCAATCCCGATTTATTTTCAGACTCCCATAATGAGGTATACCACACACGGCACGATTGTCTATTGTATAATAATCCGATTTCGGAAATACTTCCACTTCAGGACGTCTTCCCTTTTGAGAAGGTTTGACCGATACATTCACGCATCCCCTGTTCAGCATCAACGGAGAGAGATAAGGCTGAAAGGCATTAGGGGTATCATCCCACGCCCAACCTGTACCCCAATAAATGGAATCCATCACCGATACATCTGCCACCAGGTTTCCCTTGATGCTGTTTATACCTGCACGGTGCACGGCATCGGTCAGACGCTGCAAATCGTCTTCCATAAATTCAGGGTCGAAACCTCCCACCACGTATAAATTACCCTCCAAGGTACTGTCTGCCCCGATTGTACCCGTATAAGCCAAACGGGTATCGAAGGTATAGCCTGTACCCAACTCTGCCAATGCCGTGACCGTGGTGATAATCTTCTCGATAGAAGCCGGACGATACAATTTCTGATCCTGATAAGCATAGACCGGCGTCCCTTTCGTCAGATTGAATACCGTGATGCCTACTTCGGATGTCTTCAGCACAGGCGATGATGCAACCAGTGCCTCCAGTTGTTCTGCCACACCTTGTGCACAAACCTGGCAAAAAGCCAGCAACATTCCTAAAAAGAAACCTAAACGATGCATAGTTATAAATCTCTAAACAGTTCGCCTACCGTGGGATGTGGGAATACATACCGGCGGAAAGCCTCCAAATCAAGCTCATCTTCTACCATTATGCCGCCCAATACAATGAGTTCGGATGCCGGATTGCCCAACAGGTGAACTCCCAGTACCTTATTATGCTCGTCTACCAGTACCTTCATCATGCCGTTCACACCCTCATTCTCTGCCACAAACCTGCCCGAATAGGTCATCGGGAACTTTACCGCCCGATAAGTAATGCCTTGCTTCTGCAACATCTCCTCGGTTTTTCCCACTGAAGCGACCTCGGGATGTGTATAAACCACGCCGGGAATGGCACGATAACTCATTCCGACAGATTTTCCCAAGATGGTATCTACCGCTATTTCGGCTTCTTTTACCGCCGTATGAGCCAAAAGAGAGACTCCATTCAAATCTCCGCAAGCATATACACCCGGCACAGAAGTTTGAAGCTGGGCATTTACCTTGATGCACTTCCGTCCGGTATATGCAAGAGACAAGTTTTCCAACCCGAAGCCTTGCGTCACCGGACGTCTCCCTACACTCAAGAGCAATTTTTCTGCCTCGAAACGGGTCTCTTCTGCTCCTGTCTGATAATAAACCTGCATACCGGTCTCATTCTGCTCCAGACGGACAACCTTGGCTCCCAGTTTGAAGTCAACACCTCGTTTTGCATAATCGGCACGGAGCATCGAAGCAATTTCACGGTCTATACCGTTCAATATTTCGTCCATCATTTCGATAACGGTCACTTTTACACCTAAGTCGGAAAAGAATGAAGCGAATTCCATCCCGATAACCCCTCCGCCGATAATGGCAAGCGACCGTGGGATTTCTTTGTTGTCAAGCGCATCGCGATGGGTCCAATAACCGACTTTCTCTATGCCCGGAATAGGAGGAATAACCGTCTGGCTCCCCGTGCAAAGAATCAGGTTCTCGCATTCGTAGATTTCCCCAGCGCAACGCACGGTATGCGCATCGACGATGAAAGCCTCTCCGTTTACCAACGTGACATTGGCTCCCGTAAGCTTTGCCTTCACTCCCAGCACCAGCTTGCGCACCACCTTCGACTTGCGGGCTATCATCTTGGGCAAATCGAAACTAACTTCACCGGCACTTACATTATACTTGCGTGCGTGGACGCAGCTATCATAAAGCTTCGATGCATATAGGAGCGTTTTCGTAGGGATACATCCTTCGTTCAGACACACGCCTCCCACACTGTTCTTTTCAAACAGAACCACGCTCAGTCCTGCTTTCCCCGCCCTTTCGGCGGCGGTATATCCGGCAGGTCCCCCGCCGATAATCGCTACTTGGTATTTCATGGTACGTTATTGTTTTTAAGGTCAGTTATTCTTCCACATATTCCATCATCGGGTTCGCTTCCTTCAAGCTGGCGATGAACCCTTTCCGGTCTTTCGGATCCACGGTAGCGTGTCCCTTGGTATGGCGCAACACAATTTGCTGGCTTTTCCATGCCTGTTTACGGTAAATCAGTTTCGAAATGCCGTGCAAACGCGAAACTCCGGTAAATCCCCGGCGTATCCATACATCCCCGTTATCGCGTATCTGAATACGGGTTGTCAACTGGTCAACAGCAAGTCCCAAAGGAGCCAGAAGCCCCAACAATCTCCAATAATTCTTACTTTCTAAAGAAAGCCATACAATTGCCAACACCAGTACCAGCAAGATGGTCATCCATGCATATGATACTTGCCGGACTCTAAACAATTTTGCCATAATCTCTTTTTTATCTAAGTTTACTCATTATTCTTTCTTGTCTTTTTCTGTATCCAACTGATGAACTCATCTGCATCCACAGGTGAGACCTGTAGCTTATCATCTTTTCCTGCCATACGATAGACGATTTCCACTCGTTTTACCGACAGAGCCGGAGCTATGGAAAAAGATTTGACCCGCTTCATCATTTCTATCGAATTCAAATCCAACGTCCTGCCCGGCACAAACCGACCGCTCTCTATCCGCAACATTCCGTCTTCCGTCACTACATAACGGGTATGGACCAACATTTCGATTTCGAAAATCATACATATCGCCAGCAAGACCGCCAGCAACGTATAATGCAACCAAAAGAAATCGAACAATAAAAAAGCAGTAACAGCCATTAATGACCAGTACCACCCGTCTACCTTCGAATGAAATGTCCTGTTCATCATCCTTTTCCTTATTAATTCAGGGTGAAGATAGTAAATAATCATATAAAATCATTACATCCGGTAAAGTTCTTTTGAAAAAAAAGCAATATGCAGTACAGACATTTCAGTTTTTTTGTAGTTTTGCGTCAATATATACACATTATTATCATGATAAGGAAATATGATTTTCTCGTTATCGGTTCAGGAATTGCCGGAATGAGCTTTGCGCTGAAAGTAGCGCATAAAGGCTCGGTTGCACTGATTTGCAAAGCCGGGCTGGAAGAAGCGAACACATATTATGCACAAGGAGGCATCGCTTCTGTGACAAATCTGAAGGTGGATAATTTCGAAAAACACATTCACGATACGATGGTTGCCGGAGACTGGATAAGCGACCGTGCAGCGGTAGAGAAAGTAGTACGCAACGCCCCGTCACAAATCGAAGAATTAATCAAATGGGGAGTAGACTTCGACAAAAAAGAAAATGGAGAGTTCGACCTTCACCGGGAAGGCGGTCATTCCGAGTTCCGTATCCTTCATCACAAAGACAATACTGGCGCCGAAATCCAGACCAGTTTGATAGAAGAAGTCAAACGACATCCGAACATCACTGTCTTTACCAACTTTTATGCCGTAGAAATCATCACACAACATCATTTAGGCATCATTGTTACCCGTCATACCCCAGGTATCAAATGTTATGGAGCATACGTATTGAACGAAGCTACAGGAGAAGTGGACACGTTCCTTTCAAAAGTTACTGTTATGGCAACAGGAGGATGCGAAGCTGTTTACCGTCATACCACCAACCCGTTGGTAGCTACAGGCGATGGTATCGCAATGGTGTATCGAGCCAAAGGTATCGTAAAAGATATGGAATTTATCCAATTTCATCCGACTGCCTTGTATCATCCGGGCGACCGGCCCAGCTTCTTAATTACAGAAGCTATGCGAGGATATGGAGGTGTACTAAGAAATCTGGCAGGCGAAGAATTCATGCAAAAATACGACCCACGCTTATCATTGGCTCCACGGGACATCGTAGCCCGTGCCATAGATAATGAAATGAAACAGCGTGGTGAAGACCATGTTTATCTAGATGTCACTCATAAAGACCCCGAAGAAACTAAAAAACATTTTCCGAACATATACAAGAAATGTCTCAGCCTGGGAATCGATATCACTAAAGATTATATTCCGGTAGCTCCTGCTGCACATTATCTATGCGGAGGCATCAAAGTAGACCTTGACGGACAATCCAGCATCAAACGTCTGTATGCTCTAGGTGAATGTTCCTGTACCGGTTTGCATGGAGGCAACCGACTAGCTTCAAATTCCCTGATAGAAGCCATCGTTTATGCAGATTCTGCAGCCAAACATGCCATAAGCGTACTAGACCGTTATGATTTCAATGAAGATATTCCAGAATGGAATGCAGAGGGTACAATGAACAACGAAGAGCGCATTTTGATTACCCAAAGCATGAAAGAAGTTAATCAAATTATGGAAGCATACGTAGGTATTGTACGCAGCAATCTTCGTCTGGTACGTGCATGGAATCGGTTAGATATTTTATACGAAGAAACAGAACGCCTATTCAAACGCGTAAAAGCATCTCGTGAAATTTGCGAACTCCGCAACATGATTAATGTAGGCTACCTGATTACCCGTCAAGCTATGGAACGTAAAGAAAGTCGAGGATTACATTACACAATCGATTATCCACATCCTTGCAACAAGGAATCAGAATAAAAAAATAATTCTACAATTAACCAATAAACAATTATTCTGAAGCAGGCTCTAAAAAAAATTTTTTAGAGCCTGCTTATTTTTTTAATTGTATTTTAAAGATGTTTTCCTGACTTTATGAGAATTACAGACCATCTGACTAATAAAATGAATATCCTCAAAATGCCTATAGGTAAAAGGTGTTAGAAGGAGTTATACCTTCAAGTAGAAGTTAAATGGCTGAATGACATCCATGACAAGAAAAAGAATGCATAATCTCAAAAAAAGAAAAGGATCCTCCCCCGGACATCAGACCGGGGAA
>OIWN01000473.1_pt1 | contig 37095 bp, 30 predicted proteins | sample 1587591 | NCBI WGS metagenome assembly OIWN01 (sample SAMEA3888901, study PRJEB22519) | human gut metagenome | biome: human gut; feature: human-associated habitat; material: faeces | place: Denmark | collected 2010 | reverse complement strand
CAGGGAGCCGCCCATCTCCTGACCGGCCTCCTCCAGCGCCACCGCCGGGGTCAGCAGACGCACCGTCTCCCGCTCCGGCATCAAGCCCGGAAACAACCGCTCCAGCCGCCGCACCACAAAGGAGGGCCGCAGCTGTCCGCCGTTGTGATCCGTCACCGGGTAGCTCACCGTCAGATGCTCCGACGGCTGGGCCAGACAGGCATAGATGTTCTGCAATTCGTTGTCCAGCGGGTCAAAGGCCGCATCCGACAGCAGAATGTCCCGCTGCTGCAAAACCTCCCGCTCCTCCGGCTCCAGCAGGCCGTGGCCCGACGGCGGCTGGGGCAGCACATGGTCGTTGGCCCCCAGCAGAAACAGCCGCTTCACCGAGTGCCGGTCGTTGCGGGTCAGCTCGCTGACCTTCACCTGATCCAGCGTCGCCGGGATGGTCCCCACGCTGTACTGGGTCAGCACCAGCCGCAGAAGCCGGGCAAATTCCTCGCCGGAGAGCTCCATCTCCCCCAGGATCTCCGCCATCTGATCCAGTACGCCGCACAGGATCCTCCACAGCTGGCTGTATTCCTCCGCCAGCTGGGCCTGTCCCTGCCGCAGCAGCTCCTCCGCCGTCTCCTTCAGGCGCTGCGGCACGCCGGACTCCTCGGCAAATATGTAAAGCACCTCCGCTTTATCCCTGGCCTTCGGCCTATCCTTCAGGCCATCGCTCAGGGGCAGCAGCGTAGAGCGCACCTTCTGCCTTATGCGGTTGACCTCCGCCAGCCGCTGCTGCCGCTCCGGGGTCATCTCCTGCCCGTAGCCGTCGGGGTTTGCCGTCCACTCCGTGTCCCGCAGCCACATATTCCCCCGGATGCTCCACAGGATCACATAGTTCTCCAGCAGGTCGCATTCCTCCGCCGTGATGCCCGCCATCCCCGTCTTGAGATAGCGGAACATATCCTCCCGCCGGAAGCCGCCGGTAACGGCATCCACCGCCCCCAGCAGCATGGTCAGAGGCGGCTTTGCCAGAATATCGCTGCGGCGGCTGATGTACGCCGGGATGCCATCCCGCTGAAAAACGCTCTCGATGACCGGGCCGTATACCTCCATGCTCCGGGCGGTAACGGCAATGTCCCGCCAGCGGCAGGCCCCGGAGGCCACCAGCCTCCGGATCTGCGCCGCCGTCCGCTCCACCTCGCCGTATACCGTGCCGCACTCCCACAGCGCCACCTGCTGCCGGCAGTCGTCCCCCTCATAGGGCATATCCTCCCCCAGCAGGTGCTTCTCCAGATGGGCCAGCGGCCCCTTCCCGGAGCCGGTGAGCCACACGATCTCGCACTCCGTCCCCAGCTGCCGGGCCATCCGCTCCAGCCGCTGCCGCTGACGCAGGGCATTCTGAAACAGCGTCCCCTCCGCCCGGTCGCCCAGCAGCGTCACCGTCACGCTCTCCGCCTGACGCATCACCTGCTCCAGCACGCTCTCCTCCAGCTTGTTCAGATAGGAGAACCCGTCCAGATACACGTCCTTGCCCCGGAGATAGTCGCTCTCCGCCAGCCGGTCCCGCAGCTTCTGGAGCCGGGACCGGGCATCCACGCCCTCGGCATGGAGCTTCCCGTCATAGGCGGCATACAGCAGCGCCAGATCCCGGAGCTTATCGCCCATGGCGCCCTCCATATCCTCCACCTGCTGCCACAGGGTCTGGGGCGTGATCTCATAGGCATAGAACTCCTCCGTCAGATCCGTCAGCTGCCGCAGAAACGCCGCCCGCTGGGAGGGCCGTCCGAACACCTTCAGCCGGCTGTGCAGCTCCTGCAGCGCCAGCCGCATGGTCAGCAGCTTACCGCCGCCGTCCAGCGTAAACTCCGCCAGACCGCCGGTCCGGGCCAGCACCCGGCTGCCGAGGCTCTGGAAGCTCAGCACCTCCGCATCACGGGAGGCCGTAGGCCCCAGCGCCCGGCACAGATCCACCTCCGCCTCATGGGAGATATGCTCCGGCACCAGCAGCACCTGCGGCCTCTGGCTGCGCTGCCGGGCCATGGTCTCCAGCACCCGGCGGGACTTTCCGGCCCCCGCCCGTCCGATCCATATGGAAAGCATGGCTTCCCTCCTTCACCTTACTCCGTCACGCCGGGGATATCCCCCACGCCGTCCAGCACCAGCCGGGGCCGGTACGGGAACTTCTTGATGTCCGACCGGCCGGTGATGCCCGACAGCACCAGCACCGTATCAAGACCCGACTCGATGCCCGCCACCATATCCGTATCCATCCGGTCGCCGATCATGACCGCCTCCTCGGAGTGTACCCCAAGGATCCGCAGGCCCGTCCGCATCATCAGGGGATTGGGCTTGCCCACAAAGTAGGCGTTCTGACCGGTGGCCATCTCGATGGGTGCGATCATGGCCCGGCAGGCGGGGATGATGCCGTCCTCGGCAGGCCCCGTCAGATCGCTGTTGGTGCCGATGAGCTTGGCCCCCTTCAGCACCAGCCGAACCGCCTTGAGGATGTTCTCATAGTTATACGTATTGCCCTCGCCGATGATGACGTAGTCCGGGTCCACATCGTTCATGGTGATGCCCTCGTCGTGGAGAGCCATGATCAGTCCCGCCCCGCCGATGACGTAGGCGCTGCATCCCGGTGCCTGACTGCTGATAAACCGGGCCGTGGCCAGTGCGCTGGTATAAAAGTGGCTCTCGTCCACATCCAGCCCCATGCGGTGCAGCTTCTGCTGCAGCTCCTTAGGGGACCGCTCGGAGGAGTTGGTGAGGAACAGGAAATTTTTCTGCTCCCGATACAGCCACTCCACAAATTCCTTTACCCCCGGCAGCAGACGGTTCCCGTGATAGATCACACCGTCCATGTCGCAGATAAAGCCCTTTTTTCTTCTCAGTTCCTCCATGGATCATGCTCCTTTCTGAATTGGCCTTTTTCAACACTTATATTATACCTTGCCATGGGACATAATCCAAGCACGCTTTTGTAAAATCCGCTGTTTTCCAGAATTTTTAGCAATTTCCTGCGGGAAGTACATATTCTGCTTGCTTTTCCCTGAAAATCGGGTACAATATGAGGGTGTCTGCTCTCCGGCAGACAAAAAATCGACTTTTGGAGGAACCTATGAAAAAAATCGTATCTCTGGCGCTGGCCATGCTGCTGGTGCTCTCTCTGGCCGCCTGCGGCAGCAAGAACAGCGGCGCCGGCGATGTGTCCGATGCCCTGACCCTGCTGAACACCGTCTGGGCCACCTACAGCGAGGAGGAAAAGTTCCCCGTCAGCGGCGGCGACTATGACCACCCCGTAGACGACGCTCCCGGTGCCTTCGACATCTCCAACGCCGACAACATGGACTATATGCTGGGCTTCCCCGGCCCCTCCGTGGCCAATCTGGTGGACGCAGCGTCCCTGATGCACATGATGAACGCCAACACCTTCACCTGCGGCGCCTACCACCTCAGTGATGACGTCAGCGCCGCCGATGTGGCCTCCTCCCTGCGGGATAATATCATGAACCGCCAGTGGATGTGCGGCTTCCCCGACAAGGTGGTGGTCGTCACCATGGGCCAGTTTGTGGTGTCCGTCTACGGTGCCGAGGATCTGGTAAATACCTTCCGGGATAAGCTCCAGAACTGCTTCTCCTCCGCCGTTGTAGTCTACGACGAGCCCATCGCCTGATGCTCTTTTCCAGTATTCCCTTTCTCTTTTACTTCCTGCCGCCGGTGCTGCTGCTCTACTTCCTGACGCCGGACCGCCGGAAGAATCTGACTCTGCTGCTGAGCAGCCTCGTGTTCTACGGCTGGGGCGAGCCCCGGTTCCTGCTGTTCATGCTGGCCGCCATTGCGCAGGGCTACGCCTTCGGTCGGCTCATGGAGCGGTATCCCCGTCATAAGCGGCTCTTTCTCATTCTCTCGGCGGTGCTGAGTCTGAGTCTGCTGGGCTACTGCAAATACGCCGGCTTTTTCCTCCGCACCTTGGGTGCGCTGACGGGTCTTTCCCTGCCGGCTCTGCAAATCGCCCTGCCCATCGGCATCAGCTTCTATACCTTTCAGGTGCTCAGCTACGTCATCGATGTCTACCGTGGTACGGTGCCGCCCCAGCGGAATCTGCTGCAGCTGGCCACCTATGTGGCCATGTTCCCCCAGCTCATTGCCGGGCCCATCGTCCGCTATGCAGACATTGCCCCGGAGCTGACCCGCCGCCGCCACACGCTGACGGACGCTGCCGCCGGCGCACGACGCTTCGTGGTAGGACTTGGGAAAAAGGTCCTGATCGCCAACGTGCTGTATGAGCTGATGTCCGCCTTTTTGCAGTCCACCCAGCCCTCGGTGCTGTTTACATGGCTCTACGCCGTGGCCTGCGCCCTGCAAATTTACTTCGACTTCTCCGGCTACAGCGATATGGCCGTGGGCCTCGGCCGGATCTTTGGCTTTCATTTCCCGGAAAACTTCCGCTACCCCTTCCTCTCCGGCAGCGTCACGGAGTTCTGGCGGCGCTGGCATATCAGTTTGGGCAGCTGGTTCCGGGACTACGTCTATATCCCGCTGGGGGGCAGCCGCTGCTCCCGCAGCCGGTGGCTGCTGAACGTGTTCCTTGTTTGGGGCCTGACGGGCCTGTGGCACGGGGCGGTTTTGATATCCGGAGGGAGATCAGCCCTTGTCCTGCCGGATGATCCGGCGCAGGGCCTCGATGGCGGAGAGGATGGGCTTCTGGATGCTGTCGGTGGGATAGACGTCGGCGCTGTTGCGCTTGGAGACGGACCCGTCGAAATTGGTGGCTGATACCAGGATGGAGGCGGTGCGGATCCCCAGGCTGGAGCCCACAGAGAAGAGGATGGACTCCTCCATGGAGGTGCAGACGGCACCGCCCCGGACATAGCTCTGCCAGCGGCGGATCAGATCATCGGACACCGGCTTCGTCTCCGGCTCCGCCTGCGTGTAAAAGGAGTCCTTGGTGATGCGGAGGCCCACCGTGGTGTGAAAGCCCAGAGACACAGAGCTCTCCTCCAGAGCCTTCAGCAGCTGGTAGCTGGGGACGGCAGGGAACTCCATGGGCAGGTAGTGGAGGCTGGTGCCGTCCATGCGGACACTGCCGCTGACCACCACGATGTCCCCGCACTGGACGTCGGCGCAGGTGGAGGCGCAGGTGCCCACCCGGATGAAGGTATCCGCCCCGCACTTATGGAGCTCCTCCACGCAGATGGCGGTGGAGGGCCCCCCGATACCGGTGGAGGTAACGGTGACCCGCTCTCCATCCAGCGTGCCCTCCCAGGTGGTGAACTCCCGCTTCCGGGTCACCATGCGGGGGTTGTCCAGGTGGGCGGCGATCAGCTCGCACCGGTCCGGATCCCCGGGGACGATGGCGTAGCGGCCCGCCTCTCCGGGGGCCAGATTCACATGGAGCATTTTGGCTGTTTCAGACATGGTTCTCATTCTCCTCATCATATCATTATTGGTGTGAAATCCGGATGGAGGCCGTTCCCCGCATCCTCAGCAGTCCGCTTCCGCCTGGATCTCCTGCCGGAACATCAGAAGAAAACTGACGGCCAGCAGCAGACAGCTGGCCCAGATGGCCCCTGTTCCCCAGAGCTGGGAGGCAACGCCGCCGAATCCGGCCCCCAGGGCAAAAATGAGGATGACGGCGAAGTAGCGGCCGGCCTTCCGCAGGGCGGTCCGGTCCCGGGTGTCCCAGTAGGCGCAGAAGGCGTCCACCCCGCTGCGGAGATTGCCGATGCACATGGTACTGGCGTATGCGCTGCCGTTGACCTTGCGGAACGCCTGGACCTGCATGGCGCAGGTGAAGGACACCAGCGCGTTGGCCGGCGCATCCCAGGACGATGGGAGGAATCCCACGCCCAGCAGCAGGCCGATCTCAGCCAGCACCACCATCTGCCGCCAGTGGAGCCGGGAAATCTCCTGACAGCGGCGGCGGACCATCTCCGCAGCAAAGACGCCCAGCGCAAAGGCCAGCAGCGGGATCAGATACCGGAGGACGCCGGCCAGATCCCCGGCAAAGGCCCGCTGGCTCATAAGAACGATGTTTCCCGTCTGGGCATTGGCGAAAACCTGTCCCCGGACGCAGTAGGTGTAAGCGTCCTGCAGCCCGCCGGACAGGGTCAGAAAAACCATGGTGGAAAATGCCTCGGACATCTGCCCATGGCGGAGGGCGGACCTGGCTCTGTACATCCCATCAGCTCTTTTCCTGAGAATTCCGTGAACAGTATAATATAGGCGCGGGAAAAAGACAAGCCTGGAGAGAAGCACCTCTCACATTCCCGGAGCAGTATCATCTGTCATAAGTGCTTTTAATGGAAGCGGTTACATTTCTGCCGATCTATACAAGGAATGTTAGAGCTTTTCTACACCTGTGTAAAATGTACATTAAATACAAAGAATCCCTTGCTTCCACCGCAAAAAAGTGTTAAAGTTGACTTGATCCAGGAAAACACTGGAAGCTTTACAACAAAAAAACTGTTATTTTCCTACGAAAAATATGAAAACGCTTACGTGAAAAGGGGCGTGACCGTGAATCCAACCATCTATGATGTCTCCAGACTGTCCGGAGTTTCCATCGCCACCGTGTCCCGCGCGTTCTCCAATCCGGAGCGGGTCCGGGAGGACACCCGCCGGAAGGTGTTTGAAGCAGCGGAAGTGCTCCACTACTCTCCAAATGCCATCGCCCGGGCCATGGCCCGCCAGCGAACGGACAAGATCGCCTTCCTGATCTGTAAGGAGGGGGCCACGATCCTGGACGAATTCTACGCCGGCATCTGCACCGGGATCATGCGGGAGACGAACCGAAGTGACTTTGAGTTGGTCATTTCCACCGCTGCGGACTGGGACACGGCCTCCAACACCTCCAAAAACAAACAGGTGGAGGGTGTGATCCTGGGCGGCAATGCCCGACCGGATATGATCGCAGAGCTCCAGAACCGGGATCTGGCCGTGGTACTGGTAAACAACCGCATCCAGGGACTGGACATTCCCTGCGTGGTGTCGGACGAATACGGCGGGGTCCGCCAGGCGCTGGAGCACCTGATCGGCCGGGGTCATCGGAACATCGCCATGCTGGCAGGGCGCTTCTCCCCCTATATACTGGGAGAGCGGTACCGGGCCTTTCTGGAAGTCACCCAGGCCCACGGCCTGCCGGCAGACACCCGGCACATCAAGCTGTGCGATCCCACGGTGGAGAGTGCCGCAGAGGCCTGCCTGGAGCTGCTGTCCCGGCAGGACCGGCCCACGGCCATCTTCGGCGGAAACGACGTGATGGCCGCCGGAGCCATGAAGGCCGCCCTCCGCCTGGGCCTGCGGGTGCCGGAAGACCTGGCGGTGACGGGACTGGACGACAGCTCCGCCTGCGGGATGCTGGAGCCGGAGCTCACCTCCGTCCACATCGACTGCCGCCGGATGGGGGAGTTGAGCGTGGCGCGGCTCCAGGCGCTGCTGGCAGGGGAGACGGACGTCCCCCAGGTCACGGTGGTGCCCACAGAGCTGCGGGTGCGCGGCTCCAGTTGACCCGTACTTTGGAAAAATACAGAATGCCGCGGGTGCGCGGCGGGAATTTTGCCATGCGCAAAAACGAGGAGGAGAGGATATGAAAGCGAGAAAAAGAGCCGGGACAGTGGGAAAAGTCCTGGGCTGCGCCCTGCTGTTGGTGATCGCCCTGTTTCCCATCTATTGGCTGGTGGCCATGGCCATCCGCCCTACATCGGAGATGCAGGGGCATATCTCCCTGATCCCGCAGTCCCTCACCATTGAGCATTTTATCAGCCTGTTTGTCAGCAAGGGCTTCGGCCAAGCCGCCATCAACAGCCTGCAGACCACGCTGAGCTCCCTGGTGCTGTCGCTGATCGTGGGAGTCTGCGCCGCCTATATCCTGGCCCGGCGGAGATTCCGCTTCGGGCTGAAGCGGCCAATGACCTATTGGGTGCTGCTGGTCCGCGTGCTGCCTCCGGTGGCCTTCACCATCCCCCTGTACACCATGTTCAGCAAGATCGGCCTGTTGAACACCAAGATCCCGGTGACGCTGGCCTGCGTGCTCATCAACGTGCCGCTGATTATCTGGTTCCTCATCAGCTTTTTCCAGGACCTGCCGGAGGAGGTGGAGGAGAGCGCCAAGGTGGACGGCGCCACAGAGTGGCAGCTCTTCCGCAAGATCGTCCTGCCCCTGGTGGCGCCGGGTATCGCCGCGGTAGCCATGCTGTCCTTCATGTACGCCTGGAATGAGTACACCTACACGGTCATCTTTACCCGCAGCCCCAGCAACTACACCGTGCCCCTGGCGCTGTCGGTGCTGAACACGGAGGACAACCTGACCAACTTTGGCCTGGTGGCCGCAGGCGGCGTGGTGTCTGTCATCCCCATCACCCTGTTTGTGATCTTTGCGCAGAACTACTTGATCTCCGGATTGTCAAGCGGTGCTGTCAAAGAGTAACAAAATACATCGCACTTCCGATCCCTGACACAACATCAAGCGGAAAAGAGTAGGAGGAAACGAAATGAAAAAACTGCTTACCCTGGTCCTGGCGCTGGCCATGACGCTGTCTCTGGCGGCCTGCGGCGGCGGTGGAGAGGACACGGCCGATGAAGGCAGCGAGGGCAGCACTTCCGGCGAGCCCACCAAGATGACCCTGATCCTGCGGGGCGGCGCCTACGGCGAGTCCCTGGAGGCCAGCCTGGCCCCCTTTGAAGCGGAGCACAACGTGGACATCGAAGTGATGCTCATGTCCTTCGACGACCTGCACACCGGCATCGCCCTGGATGCCGTCAACGAAGTTGGCACCTACGACCTGTGCATGGTGGACGGCTCCTGGATGGCCGAGTTCACTGAGAACGGCGTACTGGCCAACCTCAGCGAGATGGGATACAGCTTTGACGACGACATCATTCCCGCCACCACCACCATCTGCAAGGTGGGCGAGGACATCTACCTGGCTCCCTACTACGGCAACGTGACGGTCATGATGTACAACAAGCAGCTGCTGGCGGACGCCGGCTACGCCCCCGAGGATATCGACTCCTTCGCGGATCTGATGGACATCGCCCAGAAGACCAAGGCGGCCGACTCCAACAAGAACGGTTTCCTGATCCGCGGCGGCAGCGCCGACAACATCCTGTCCGACTTCCTGCCCCACCTGGTTGTCCACGGCGGCTGGGTCGTGGATGAGAACAACAACCCCACCGTTGACACTCCCGAGTTCAAGGCCGCCATGCAGGAGTACCTGGACCTGTACGCCCTGGGCAGCACCCTGGACAAGGACGACATCGTGGCTTCCGTGACCTCCGGCGAGACCGCCCTGGCCCAGATCTGGCCCGGCTGGTACACCCCCACTGCTGACGGTCCTGCCAACTACACCACCATCCCCACCAAGCTGACCGACGACTCCGCGCCTGTGGACGCCGTGGCCCTGCAGGGCGTGTGGTGCATCGGCATCCCCGACAACGCCCCCCACAAGGACCTGGCCCTGGAGCTGCTGGAGTACGTCATGAGCCCCGAGGTGCAGCTGGCCTCCATTGAGAACAACGGCGTGCCCTGCCGGTACAGCTGCCTGACCGATTCCACCGTGCTGGAGACCTATCCCCACCTGCAGACCGTCTGCGGCGCTCTGGAGACCGGCGTGTACCGCCCTGTGATCGAGGAGTGGACGGAGTTCACCAACATCCTGGGCACCGAGATGGACAACATCATCCAGGGCACCAAGACCATGGACGAGGCGCTGGCCTACGCCCAGGAGCAGCTGGAGCAGCTGATGGCCTGAACCCAGCCTCTCTAAAACAGAAATGACACGGCCGGCGGGGGCGCCGTCTGGCGCCCCGGCCGTTGTTCCAAAAGCCCCGGAGCCGGGCCCTGGGGCCACACCTCTCGAGTTTGTGAGGCCAATGTATGAAGAGAAACGAGATTGCAAAACTGAATAGCGCCCAGGCGGCCACAAACCGGTTCGGGATCGGAATGCTCACGCCCACCCTGATAGTCCTGCTGGTCATGACGGCCTATCCCCTGATTTTCACATTTGTATACAGCTTTACCGACTACAACTACCTGAAGGGCACGGAGAACGCCTCTTTTGTGCTGTTCGATAACTACGTCTCCCTCTTTAAAAACGGATATTTTCAGCAGGCGGTGTGGAACACCATCAAGTTCACTATCCTGGCGGTGGTACTGGAGATGGCCCTCGGCCTTCTGATCGCAGTATTTGTCAACTCCCTCAAGCGAGGGCAGAAGATTATGCGGACGCTGCTGCTCCTGCCCTATCTGCTGCCCGCCGTCACGGTGGCCCTCAGCTGGCGGATGATGCTCTCCGCCAACTACGGCATCATCAACCAGTTCCTGAAGGGACTGGGCCTGCCGGTGTTCAACTGGTTCATGGACACAAAAACGGCCTTCGGCACGATCCTGCTGATCGACGTGTGGCAGAACGTCCCCTTTGTGTTTCTGCTGCTGTACGCCTCCCTCCAGTCCGTGTCGGAGAACCAGTATGAGGCCGCCCGCATCGACGGCGCCGGCTTCTTCCAGCAGTTCTGGTACATCACCCTGCCCAACATCAAGGGCAGCCTGGCCCTGTGCGCCCTGCTGCGGACCATCGACACCTTCCGCCTGTTCGAGAAGGTGAACGTCCTCACCGGCGGTGGCCCGGCGGGCACCACCACGACCATCACTCAGTTCTTGTATACATACGGTATCAAGTCTCTGGACTTCGGCTTCGGCAGCGCCGGCGCCATCGTGATGACATTGCTGGTGCTGATCCTGTCCAGCTTCTACATCAAGCGGGCCATGGGTTGAGCGCCTATGGAAGAACTGAAGCTGACATTCGTCAACGTGGGCTATGGGGAGGCCGCCCTGCTGGAATGTCCCGACCCGGCCTTCCCCGGCGGTACCTTTGTCATGGTGATCGACGGCGGCAGCGCCGAAGCAGAAGAGTACCGGGACAGCGCCACCGGCCGTATCCCCTTGGACCAGTATCTCTCCCTGCGGGGCGTGGACCACATCGACCTGATGGCAGCCACCCATGTCCATGAGGACCACCTGTGCGGCCTGCTGCCCGCGGCGGAGAAGCTGCCTCCCGCGGCCCTCTGGCAGACGCTGCCCCCGGAGTTTTGCCGCTCCATGCGGACGCTGGACATTCCGGCGGAGGGCCTGACGCCCTCCCGGAGCAAGTTTCTCCGGGCCCTGAACGACTACCGCCGCCTCTGCCTGGGGCAGAGCTGCCCGCGCCACCGGCCTCTGGCCGGAATGGAGCTCCGGCTGTGCCGGGATCTCTTGGTTCGGGTGCTGGGCCCCTCCCGTGCACAGGCGGAGAAGCTGGCGTCCTCGTGCCGGGCACTGTATGAGGAGGCGGACCCGTCCGCTTTCTGGCAGCGCCTGGACCAGCTGGACGTGGCCATGAACAATTACAGCCTGATCCTCCTGCTGGAGTACCGGGGGACCCGGATCCTACTCCCCGGCGACACCAACTACATGGGCTATGGAGGGCTGGACCCCGCCTCCCTGCGGGCCGACCTCTTCAAGGTGGGCCACCACGGCCAGCGGGACGGTATTTCTGCAGAACAGATCCAGGCCATCGCTCCCCGGGCGGTGGTGTGCTGCGCATCCAGCGACCGCCGCTACAACAGCGCCGATCCGGCCATCCTGCAGATGATGGCGGACAGCGGCGCACGGCTGTACTTTTCCGACTGCCCGCCCGGTCCGGACGGCGCAGTCCCGCCCCCCCATCAGGCCCTGACGTTCACAGTAGGCGCCGGCGGCGCAATGGAGGGCACATACCTGTCCATCCCGGATTGAATCCCCGGTCAAATACGACATATCCGTCCGCTCCGGCACTCCACATTCTGCCGGGAGCGGGACGAAAAAAGGAGGAGAACCCCGCCTGGCTCGCGGTGCGGCAGTGTGGAGACCTGCCACAGAGGCGGACCGGCCCCGGCCGGCCGTGAGGGAACAGCTGCGGAGGCGCTGTTTCCAGAGCCTGATATCATGGCAGAAGTTATTCTGAAAAACATCAAAAAGGTCTATCCCCACCAGGAACCCGCCAAGAAGAAAAAGGGCTCTGAGGAGAAGAAGACGAACCTCCAGATTACGGATGAGGGCGTGCTGGCAGTGCAGGAGTTCAGCCTGAACATTGCGGACAAGGAGTTCATCGTGCTGGTAGGCCCCTCCGGCTGCGGCAAGTCCACTCCCCTGCGGATGGTCGCCGGCCTGGAGGAGATCAGCGGCGGCGAACTGTATATCGACGGCAAGCTGATGAACGATGTGGCACCCAAGGACCGGGATATCGCCATGGTGTTCCAGAACTACGCTCTGTACCCCCACATGACTGTGCGGGAGAACATGGCCTTCCCCCTGAAGCTGAAGAAGTACCCCAAGGAGGAGATCCGCAAGCGGGTGGATCAGGCGGCGGAGGTTCTGGGCATCACGGAGTATCTGGACCGCAAGCCCAAGGCCCTCTCCGGCGGCCAGCGCCAGCGGGTGGCCATTGGCCGGGCCATCGTGCGGGAGCCCAAGGTCCTGCTGATGGACGAGCCGCTCTCCAACCTGGACGCCAAGCTGCGCAACCAGATGCGGGCGGAGATCATCAAGCTGCGCCAGCGGATCGACACCACGTTCATCTACGTGACCCACGACCAGACAGAGGCCATGACACTGGGCGACCGGATCGTCATCATGAAGGACGGCGTCATCCAGCAGATCGGCACGCCCCAGGAGGTGTTCGACCATCCCACGAACCTGTTCGTGGCGGGCTTTATCGGCACGCCCCAGATGAACTTCTTTGATGCGGAGCTGGTGAAGGAAGACGGCCGCTATGCGGTGGTTCTGGAGAACGCCCGGGTGGAACTCTCCGAAGCCAAGCAGGCGAACCTGGCCCGGAAGCAGGTCCAGCCCGGCCCCATCACGCTGGGCGTCCGGCCGGAGCACATTTCCCTGGCCGGGGATGCGTCCCAGGCGGTGCGGGGCACTGTGGACGTGGCGGAGATGATGGGCTCTGCGGTCCATCTCCACGTGGACGCCTGCGGGCGGGACACCATCGTCATCCTCCAGACCATGGATCTCCAGGGGGCGGGGCATCCGATTCCCGCCACCGGCAGCGCCCTGCCGTTCACCTTCGGCGGGAACGTGGCCCATGTCTTCGACCGGGAGACCGGCCGGAATTTGGAGGTCTGATCCGCCGCCCTGCCGTGCCGGATGCACCACGGTCAAACTCTGCTGTAAAAGGAGACGCGCTTTTCAGCGCGTCTCCTTTTTTTAGTTTCAATCAGGGCGCGGCCAGCGGCACGGCAGTGGCTGCGGGACCGTGGAAGCACAGAAGGGGACCGGCTGTTTGGAGCCGTTCTCTGGCCGCCGAACGTCAAAAACCGGCGGCCTCTGGATATCGTTCTTTTTGGGCGGGAACGGTTCGGTCAAAATCCACATTTTCAGCACCGCCCTTCCAGTCGGCACGGGCGGCGGGCAGGTGTTTTCCCGGAAAGCGGATGCCTAGCGCAATGCAAATTCATTCACCCGCGTATTTTAGAGCATCGGAGGGCGGAGCCATCCCTCCGGACAGCGAAACCCGTCAAAAGGGACATCCCAAAAAGATGCCCCTTTTGATGGCAGGGCCGGTTGGAGTCGATATTACCTCGTGAGTAAGATAAAATCGCCGCAAAGCGGCGGACCCAAACCGAAGCCCAGTGAAGTTGGTTCAGTTTGGAATCGAAAAGCAGCAGAACGAGCGCACGATAAGCTCTGCAATGAAATGAAAAAGCTCACCGCAAGCGATATGACGCTTGCGGCGAGCTGGTGCGGGTAACAGGACTTGAACCTGCACGGTTGCCCAATGGAACCTAAATCCATCGTGTCTGCCAATTCCACCATACCCGCAGAGATGATGCTGGGATAGTTGCAGTATATCACATCTCTTCCTCTTGAACAATAGGAAAATCTACGATACAATGAAATGCAGTCTGTTCAAAACCATTGAAAAGAGGAAGCGTACCATGATGACCCCACGCGTTGCTGCCATTCATGACATGTCCGGCTTCGGCCGGTGTTCTCTCACTGTGGCCATTCCTATTCTCTCCGCCATGGGGGTCCAGTGCTGCCCCCTGCCCACGGCATTTCTCTCCACCCATACCGGCGGGTTCGAGGGGTTCACCTTTCTGGACATGACCGACGAAATGTCCAAGGTGGCGGACCACTGGGCCAGCTTGGGCCTGACATTCCAGGCTGTATACAGCGGCTTCCTGGGCAGTGAGCGGCAGATCGGCGTGGTGGAGAACTTTATCTGCCGGTTCCGGGGACCGGACACCGTGGTGGTGGTGGACCCGGTGATGGGGGACTACGGCCGGGTCTACCAGACCTACACCGCCGCCATGTGCAGCGGCATGGCCCGGCTGGCGGAGCTGGCGGACGTCATCACCCCCAACCTGACGGAGGCAGCGCTGCTGCTGGGCCAGCCCTATGAGACGCTGCCCGCCGGCGAGGCGGGCCTCCGGGAGATCACGGAGCGGCTGAGCCTGGGAGGGCGGCGGTCTGTGGTGCTGACGGGCGCTTCTCTGGCCCCCGGCCGGACCGGCGCCGTCTGCTTCGACGCCCGCACCGGGAAGACGGAGGCCGTTCAGACCGCCTATGTGGCCCATGAGTTCCACGGCACCGGGGACGTGTTCTCCAGCGTCCTCACCGGGGCCCTGGTGCGGGGGGAGTCCCTCTCCTCCGCCGCCGGAGAGGCGGCGGCGTTCGTCCGTGCCTGCGCGGAGCGGACCGCGGCGGAAGACCTGCCTATGCGGGAGGGCGTAGATTTTGAACCCCTGCTGGGTCTGCTGATTCCCGGAAAGGAGACCGTATGACCGAATTCCCCTCTCTGCGGCGGCTGAACGTATCCTATACGCTGGTCCACGTGGTCTACTGGGCCATGTTTGCCATCTTCGCGGGCTACCAGACCTCTCTGCTGCTGGGGCGGGGCTTTACCAGCGGGGAGGCGGGGATCTTTGCCTCCATTCGCTGCTTTGCCGGCATTTTGGCTCAGCCGTTGCTGGGAGGCTGGGCGGACCGCCACCCGGAGGTGCCGATCAAACGCCTGCTGAACGCCTGTCTGGTGCTGGCCCTGGGGGTGAATGTAGTATTCTACACCACCCGCCCCGGCTTCTGGGGCACCGCCCTGATCTTCCTGACCCTGGGCATTCTGGAGCTGAACGCCTATCCTCTGCTGGACTCCATGGCGGTACAGTTCATCGCCGCCGGGGTGGACATGTCGTACAGCCTCAGCCGTGGGCTGGGGTCTCTGTCCTATGCCCTGGCCTGCGTTGCGTGCGGCCAGCAGGCGGTGCGCTTCGGAACAGAAAGCCTGCTGCTGACCCACACGGCGCTGCTGGTGCTGATGATCGCGGTGGTGGCCCTGTACCCTGCCTTTCCCAAAGATGCCTTGCAGGCCCAGGGCGGGGGAGAGCGGCCCCACTCCATATTGTACATTCTGAAAAGCAGCCGCCCCTTCACCCTGACGCTGGTGAGCCTGTTCTTCACCCTGGCGGCCATTATGCCCATCGTCAGCTTCATGGTGAACCTCGTCTCAGACCGGGGCGGCGACGAGGGGCACCTGGGTCTGGCACTGTTTCTGATGGGGGCGTCGGAGCTGCCCGCGGCGCTGCTGTTCACGCCGCTGTTCCGCCGCTTCGGCGCGGCGGGGACCCTGCGGATGTCCATCTGCTTCATGGCGGTGAAGCCCCTGCTGTTCCTGCTGGCCCCCGGCCTCTCCGGACTCCTGCTGGTGCAGCCCGTCCAGCTGCTGGGGTACGGGCTGTTCACCCCCGCCTCGGTCTACTACGCCAACGCAAACGTCTTCCCGGTGGACCAGGTGAAGGGCCAGTCCATTATGATGATCGCCTCCAACGGCCTGGGGGCCATGTTCGGCAACTTCCTGGCGGGGTACGCCATCGACTGGGGCGGCGCCGACGCCATGCTGGGGATGTGCCTGGTCTTTGGCGTCATCGGCGTGCTGTTCATGCTGGCGGCAGGGCGGAGCAAGACATAAAAAGAGCGGCACGGCGGTTGCCGTGCCGTTTTCTATATGGCGAGAAACTCTGGAAAGCCCTTGATTTTCCATTCTCCATCGGTTAAACTGAATGCGGAAGCATAAATTGCGGCAGGGCATAGCGGGCGGCCACCCGCTATGTCCCTGTGATGAGTGTCATGACCACTCAACACAACAGTCATCTGACTGCACCGTATTTCCCATTATACCGGCGGGGTGCGCTTTTTTCAAGTGCGAACCGGGGAGTGGGCGTTGTGTTGCGCTTTGATCCAGAAGATCAGGCGGTGTTGAGTCCTGCGCTCAACACCGCCTTTGTGTTTCCGGCAGACACCGGGGACGGGTATCCGTCCCCGGGAACGTCTGTTGGACCGGATCTTTCCGGATTTTTTACTTGACCTTCCCCTGGGGGGAAGGTGTATCCTGGCACTGTCATCTCGCCGGAGCGTCCGGCACAAACGCCCTGTGGGGCGGGAAAGGAACTGTTATGAACGTACTTCACACTCGCTGGAGAGCCCTGGTTCTGGCCCTCCTCCTGGCCGTGAGCCTGGCGGTCCCCGCCGCGGCGGCGGAAACCGAGACCGCCGCGGAGGACCTGCAAACCCTGGCGGACACCGCTGCCTCTTACGCCGCCCAGTACGGCGGCGCGCAAAGCCTGCAATACGCGCTGTGGCAGGATGGGGAGATCGTTCTCACCGGCCAGACCGGCACCTTCTCCCGGTCCGAAAATCGCCTGATGACCGGGGACGAGCTGTACGGCATCGGATCCGTCAGCAAGATCTACACCACCGTGGCGGTGATGCAGCTGGCGGAGGACGGCAAGGTGTCTCTGGACGCCCCGGTGACCCAGTATCTGCCGGACTTCAAAATGGCGGACGAGCGTTACAAGGACATCACCGTTCGGATGCTGCTGAACCACTCCTCCGGCATCCTGGGCACCGGCCTCTCTGACGCCATGCTGTTCGGCGAGGCCAGCACACGCGCCCATGACACCCTGCTGGAGAAGCTCTCCACCCAGCGGCTGGCGGCGGACCCCGGCGCCTTCAGCGTCTACTGCAACGACGGCTTCTCCCTGGCGGAGCTGGTGGTGGAGGCCATCACTGACATGGACTTCATGGACTATGTGGACGAACATATCCTGGCCCCTCTGGACCTGGACCGCACCTTTGCTCCCGGCGGGGACTTTGACGCCAACGATTTGGCCCCCATCTACCGGGGCACCGACCCCCGCGCCCTGCCCCAGGATGCCCTGAACGCCATCGGTGCCGGAGGCATCTATGCCACGGCTTCCGATCTGGCGTCCTTCGGCGGCGCCCTGACCGGCACGGAGCTGCTGCGCCAGTCCTCTCTGGACGCCATGGCCTATCCGGAGTACAGCCGGGGCCTGTGGCCCGACAGCGGAGAGCCGGACTCCCTGGCCTACGGCCTGGGCTGGGACAACATGGAGTGGTATCCCTTCTGCCAAAGCGACATCCAGGCCCTGGTGAAAGGCGGTGACACCCTGTACTACCACGCCGGCCTGGTGGTCCTGCCGGAGTATGACATGGCCGCGGCTGTGGTCAGCTCCGGCGGCGTGTCCACCTATGACCAGCTGGCCGCCAATCAGATCCTCATCGCCGCTCTGGCGGAGGAGGGCGTCACCGTGGACCAGACTGTAAAGGCCCTGCCCGCGGCGGAGTCCGCCGCCATGCCCGCGGAACAGCTGGAAAACGCCGGGTACTACGGCTCCACCTCCGCCCAGTATCAGGTGGATATCCAGGCCGACGGCACTTTGACCATGTCCTACCTGAACTATCCCACCTCGATCCCCGCCCAGACCTTCACCTATTGCAGCGACGGCTCCTTCCGGGATTCCACCGGGTTGTCCTACATCTCCTTTGTGAAAGAGCGCAACGGCCAGACCTATCTGTACCAGCAGGCCGTCTCCCCTCTGCCGGGCCTGGGGGCGCTGCCCATCGCCAACTACGCCGCCGTGAAGCTGCCGGAGAACGATCTCTCTCCTGAGGTAGCCGCCGCCTGGGACAGCATCGCCACCTTGGGTATCCTGCCCATGAACGAGCCATACAACTCCCAGACCTTCCTGGCGCTGGCGGACGCCGCCGCGGTCGCGGAGGTTCCGGAAACGATCCCCGGCTATATCGGCGCCGCCCGGATCGCGGACGAGACCACCGCCCGCTCTGAGATCCAGGTGCCCGGCGTGGGCAGCCGGGACGGCGTGGACTACCAGCTGGAGGAGCGGGACGGCGTCCTCTGGATCAACGCCAAGGGCAGCCTCTACATGGACGCGGCCGCAGCGCCCACGCTGTTCACTGGCTCCGGCGCCTCCTACACCACCATTCAGGCGGATGGCTATGCCCGCTGGTATCAGGTCGGCGATGCCGCCGGCAAGACCATGACCGTGCAGGTGCCGGAGAATTCCGGTTTCTGGGTGTATGACGGAAACGGCCAGGTGACTGCCTCCTCCGTCCTGTGGGGCGACACCACCGTCACCTTGCCGGAGGATGGAACGATTGTCTTTGCCGGTGATCCCGGCGCCCGCTTCCACCTGCGCTTCCAGGGATAACGTCTCCAGGACATGAAAAACGCGCCGCTTCTGCGGCGCGTTTTTTCAGTTCAGCGGTCCGAATGAGACCAGGCCCGAGGCTGGTTGTAGGGGCGGTACGTGGATGTGAGCACATTTTCAAAGATCGGCGCGTCGGGCACCTCCACCCGTCTGAGGATCTGCTCGCCCGCAGCCTGCCCCAGGTCCTCCACCGGCTGGATGATGGAGTCCATCTGATTGGCGTACAGGGCGTACACATCGGAGTCATAGTCCACAAAGCTCACCAGGTCGATGTCCTGGGCCAGCTGGATGCCCTTCTGGTGGAGATAGATGATGGTCTCCGAGGCCATCAGCCCCTGACAGACGATGATGGCGTCGCACTTGCGCTCCAGCAGCTGGTCCAGACAGGCGCAGGCGCTGTTCTCCAGGGAGTCGCCATATTGGATTAAATGCTCATCCTCCGGCAGGCCACAGTCCGCCACAGCCTGCCGATAGGCGGAGATCCGCTCCTGCGTGCTGGAGAGGCGGGGGAGGCCGCCGATGATGCCGATCCGCTGGTCGCCCTTTCCCGCCAGCCGGCATACACTGCGGTAGATGGGCTGGAAGTTGGACACGCAGACGGAGGAGTACTTCTTTGTCTCAAAGATCCGGTCCACCAGCACCACCGGAAATCCTGCGGGGATCAGGGCGTCGAACCGCTGGAAATCGTCCATGGTGCTGGCCACCAGCAGCCCGTCCACCAGTCCCGCCGTCAGCAGGCGGATATTGGTCTCCTCCCGGTCCATATTCTCCCGGGTATTGGCGATGATGAGCTGGTAGCCGTTGGCGGAGAGATATTTTTCCACAGACTCAATCATGGTTGCGAAGAATTTATTGGCGATATCGGGCACAATAAAGCCGATGATCTTTTTCTTTCCCGTGCGGAAACTGCGGGCGGAAGCGTCCGGTGTGTATCCCAGCTCCTCGATGGCCCGGTAGACCTTCTCCTTCGTCTCGTTGGACACATACCGGGTATTGTTGATGGTGTGGGACACGGTGGCGGTGGACACTCCCGCCAGCTTCGCCACATCGCTGATGGTCACCTTCATGGGACAGCCTCCTTGCGCAATGGTTTATTGGTTTACGCAAATAATTAGCCACTTCAGTATAGGACAGCTTTCCCTCCGCGTCAAGCCCCTTTTCCCCCTGTTTCGTGTAAAAATTGTGAAATATGCCCTTTTTCTTATGGATTATCCGCAACCTGCCGCAGAAAATGTTATCTGAATTGACAGTTGCAAAAAGGTCGACCGTATGATAATATACTTGTGCGATTATTAGAAAACGTTTACGCAAACGTTTTGACGGCGCGCCGCCGGTGCGTCTGATTTTGTGAAAGGAGTCTTTCCGATATGAAAACCAAGATTGGCATCAATGGCTTCGGCCGCATTGGCCGCCTCGTCTTCCGCGCCGCCCTGACCCATGACGATGTAGAGGTCGTCGGCCTGAACGATCCCTTCATGAACCCCGAGTATATGGCCTACATGCTGAAGTATGACAGCGTGCATGGCAAGTTCCCCGGCGAGGTCTCCGCCGAGGACGGCGCCCTGGTGGTCAACGGCAAGAAGTATCCTGTCTTTACCGCTATGGAGGTCAAGGACATTCCCTGGGCTTCCGTGGGTGCGGAGTATATTTGCGAGTGCACCGGCAAGCACCTGACCAAGGAGCTGTGCCAGGGTCACATTGACGCTGGCGCCAAGCACGTGGTCATGGGCGCCCCTTCCAAGGACGATACGCCCATGTTCGTCATGGGCGTCAACAACAGCAAGTACACCTCTGATATGACGTTCGTATCCAACGCCTCCTGCACCACCAACTGCCTGGCCCCCATCGCCAAGGTGCTGAATGACAAGTTCGGCATCGTGGAGGGCCTGATGACCACCGTCCACTCCGTCACCCCCACCCAGAAGCTGCTGGACGGCGCCTCCCTGAAGGACTGGCGCGGCGGCCGTGCCGCCACCGGCAACATCATCCCCTCCTCCACCGGCGCCGCCAAGGCCGTGGGCAAGGTCATCCCCGAGCTGAACGGCAAGCTGACCGGCATGTCCATGCGCGTCCCCACTCTGGACGTCTCCGTGGTGGACCTGACCGCCAAGCTGGCGAAGCCCGCCTCCTATGAGGAGATCTGCAAGGCCATGAAGGAGGCCTCTGAGGGTGAGCTGAAGGGCGTGCTGGGCTACACCGACGAGCCCGTTGTGTCCTCCGACTTCCTGGGCGATTCCCGCACCTCTATCTTCGATGCGGATGCCGGCATCGCTCTGACCGACACCTTCGTGAAGGTCGTCTCCTGGTACGACAATGAGTGCGGCTATTCCAACAAGATGGTGGAGCTGATTCGCTATATGTCCTCTGTGGACCACAAGTAAGATCGACGCAGAAGCTCCCGGGCCATTTGGCCCGGGAGCTTTTTTCACATTCCGCAGAGGAAAGGGCCCGCAGCACGCGGCAGGGGAGGGGCCGCCCGGTGTTCTGCCGCTTTCCCAGCCCTTCAGGGCAGAAAAATTCATGCGGTGTGAACGCACATAAGAATGGGGCGCTCCGCCAGATCCCGGCAGCTTTATGCATCCGGCCCACGGGCCGGACCGGGTCACCGTACCGCCGGAGACGGCACACAGTCTGTTTCGGTGCTTCTGCGCAGCAAAAAAGCGCCCTCCGGCGCCCCAACAGGCTTTCAGCTTCCGCATCCCTGCTTTTTGCCGGATGCCCTCTATACAGCACAACCCCCCGCTCGCTCCAACGACGAACGGGGGGCCTACTTCTGGATCGGAGTTTCCAATATGCATTACCTCTTGCTTTCTTGAGATACCGTCCGGATGCTGGGGAAACAGGGGAACTCAGGGGTTTGCCAATCCATAAAACATCGGTACACGCAGACGTCTGCTCTGGTTGCTACCAAAACTCGATTCTCGTGTGGCTCATCATCGTGAGGTGTGTTTCGTCTTTGGGTTCTTCCGGAGTTTCGCGTTTTGAGGAATTCCTCGATTCCGAACGGTGCAGGGATGATTGGGAATCTCTGAGCTAACTAGCCCATGGGACTCACTCCTTTCCTGTGTCTATAATGTACAATAGATTTCTTTTACTGTCAAGTGCTTTTGTGTATTTTTACACTTTCCATAAATCGAAATCAATTACCGTGAGCAAAATGCACAAAGGTGCGGGCAAAGCCGCTCAACTCCGCAGCTGGCACAAAAACGCCCCGGGGGAGAGAGCTGCATCCCGAAGGAACGCCAGGCGCAGCGCCTCCAGATTCTCTTCACTGTGCTCCACTTCACAGCAAAGGCGGCGGACAGCCTCCCAAAGGCCACATACTGCCGTCAGGCGCTGTGCCGTCAGGACCATCAGCACGCAGAACTGCGCCTGCCCCAGCAGGTCGCCGTCGTTGACCGCCTTCAGGAGATACCGGAATGCAAAGTATGTGCCCAGCCGCTCCAGCAGCGTCTCCGGCACGGCGACGGGCGGCGCCTCCTCCGCCCTGCGCAGGAGCTCCCGCCAGTCCCCGTCCAGGGCCTCCAGCTTGGACAGCACCCGCAGGGCGTGTGGAAACAGGCCAGGCCCGGGCGGTACCGCCGTCTCCTGCTTCTTCCAGTCCGCTGCCAGAGCCGCAAGGTCCTCTGTCCGGTCCTCATCCAGCAGGATTTGCGCCTCCGCAGCCAGGAGCAAAAATGCCTCCAGCCGCTCCTGCAGGGGACGAGGCCGATCCGCCAGCTCCCGAAGCATCCGCTCCCGCAGGGGCAGGAGCCCGCAGAGCCACGGGTCTCCCGGTTCCTCCGGCTCCGCCGTCTCCCGTTCCAGGAAGGACAGCGGGTCGGTGGAGCCAAGCAGCAGGTCACAGGCTGCCGGGCAGGAGGCACAGAGGCTGACCTCCCGAAAGGGGCCGTACTCCTCAATGAACCGGGGGTGGGTCCGGCAGGTCAGGGACGTGGCCTCGGCTCCCAATATCCGGTGGATCTCGCACAGATTCTCCCGGTTCAGAAAGGGGCACCGGCCGCCCCGGAGGGGGAAGCAGAAATCCCCCTCCTCGTCCGTCTGGAGCGCCTCCCGCAGCCGCTCCCCCAGGGAGCCGGGGGTCTCCTGATAGCGGCGGGCGGTCTCCTCGTCCACCACCACCTTCCACTTTTCGCAGCAGGTGTGGGGACAGGCCCCCGCCAGACAGTGAAACGCCTCATAATAATCCGGCACTCGGGTCAGCATGGCGCTCTCCTCCTCAGTCAGTCTGCTCCATCTGCTGAAGCAGGTGGAAATGGTTTTTTTGAAACGTCAGCACACCCTCGTCCCGGAGCTTTCCAAGTGCGGTAGACATGGCGCTGCGGTCCACCGCCAGATAGTCTGCCAGCTGTTGGCGGTCCAACGGGATATCAAACTCCGGCCCTCCGGCCTGCATGGCCTGGGCGGACAGATAACTGAGCAGCTTGTCCCGGGTGGTGCGGCGGGCCATGTGGCCAATCTTCCGGGTGAGGGTCAGATTCCGCCCCGCCAGAATGGTCAGCAGGTTCCGGGTGAATTCCGCGGCGCCCGGCCGGGCACAGGACAGCGCCTGTACGCTGTTGAGAAACAGCACCTCCGCATCCGCTGCCGCCAGCACGGCCACCTCCAGCGGCTCACCGCCCAGACAGGCATAGGCCTCCGCAAACACCTCTCCGGACCGGGCGAGGCCCACAATGGTGCGGCTCCCCCAGAAATCCTCCTTGACGATATGCAGCGTCCCGGAGAGGACCAGCCCCAGCCGGTCCGCCCGCTCTCCCCGCCGCAGGACCACTTCACCCCGGCCACAGCGGCGCTTCCGTGCGCCCAGGCCCTCCAGCAGCGCAGGCAGCGCCTCCTGCGGAATCCCGCGGAACAACGGCGTCCGGAGAAGAAGCGCGGTAGAAACTTCCATACCATTTCCTCCATTCCGTTGTAAAAACAACATACTTTTTTGTCCCATTGTACGATACTAGGTCTCAGAAAGCAAGCAAAACGTTTGAAACCCCAAAAAGGAGACACACTATGGTAAGAAGGATCATCGAGATCGATCAGGAGAAATGCAACGGCTGCGGCGCCTGTGCCGCAGCCTGTCACGAGGGTGCCATCGGCATGGTGGACGGCAAGGCGGTCCTGCTGCGGGACGACTACTGCGACGGTCTGGGAGACTGCCTGCCCACCTGCCCCACCGGAGCCATCACGTTTGTGGAGCGGGAGGCCGCAGCCTATGATGAAGCAGCTGTCCTGGCAAAGAAGGCGGAGGCCCTGAAAGGCACCGCGCCGCGGCAGACGCCGCCCTCCGGCGGCTGTCCCGGCAGTATGGCCCAGGCCCTCCGTCCGGCGGTGGCTCAGGCCGTTTCCGCGCCGCAGGACGGCGCGGTGTCCCACCTGGCCCAGTGGCCGGTGCAGATCAAGCTGGTGCCTGTGGAGGCCCCCTGGTTCAACGGTGCCCGGCTGCTGATCGCGGCGGACTGCACGGCTTATGCCCGGGCGGACTTCCACCAGCGGTTCATGCGGGGCCGCATCACGCTGATCGGCTGCCCCAAGCTGGATGAGGGAGACTATGCCGAAAAGCTGACGGAGATCCTTCGCCGCAACGATATCCGGGAGCTGACCATCGTGCGGATGGATGTCCCCTGCTGCGGCGGTATGCAGCGGGCAGCGGAGACGGCCCTGCGGCAGAGCGGCAAGTTCATTCCCTGGCAGGTGGTGACACTGGGCCGGGATGGAAATATTCTGGAATAATAGGAGTGACCAATATGAACGCAACAGTAAATGAGAACTGCATCGGCTGCGGCCTGTGCGCCGGCACCTGCCCGGAGGTATTCCACATGGGCGACGACGGTCTGGCCCACGGCAGCGGCATCCCGGAGGGCCAGCTGGAGGCGGCCCAGGAGGCCCGGGACGGCTGCCCGGTCAGCGCCATCAGCATCGAAGCATGAAAGCAGGCCCTGTCCACATGGACAGGGCCTGCTTTCATGCCGGTCTTGCGGTGCGGGTCCCAGTATACCGTTAAAACAGCCCGGTCTAGGAATGCGCCCGCGGTGAAGTCGCACAGCCTGTAATTCCCGGCCGGGTCTTCCAGCTGAATTTCCCCTTCTTGTGAAAAGGCGAATCGAAAACCGACGGTTTTCTGAAACCGGCCTCCGGGAGCTGTGCGTTTCCCTTGCAGCCCCAATCCCTGTGCCCCGTTGTGATAGGACGGCACCAAGCGGAAGCCCGAATTGCCGCACCAGCGAATGGGCTGCGGGCAGCCCTGCGGCGGGGCTGCCCCTGCTGGCCGCAGAAGGAAAGGGGGGCGCACCGGAAGGCAAGTTCCCCACCCCCGCGGGGACTGGGCCGCCGCGCCCAGGCAGAAGCAGGCCGGGCCTCAAGAGGCCCGGCCTGCTTTAACGGATTTCCCGCCTTTGGACTGTGCGCACCGCCCGGGGCAGCTCACAGGTTGGTGTCCAGCACGCCGCTAAACGCCTGGGGCGGCATCACGCCCACCTTCCGGTCAAATTCCTGGCCGTTCTTCAGGAACACCACCGTGGGGATGCTCATGACTCCGAACCGCCGGGCCAGATCCGGCTCCCCATCCACGTTCACCTTGCCCACCAGGACCTTACCCTCGTACTGGTCTGCCAGGGACTCGATCACCGGAGAGAGCATCTTGCAGGGGCCGCACCAGTCGGCCCAGAAGTCCACCATCGCCAAGGGGGCCGCCGCCACGGCGGCGTCAAATTCCGCAGTCTTGAAATGCTTGATTCCCATACGTCATGTCTCCTTTATACACTCAAATTTGATGTTGTACGTTCAGCTCTGTTTTTCCCGGCGCTCCTGAGCCGCCGCCCAGGCCGCCGCACTCTGCCCGGCGATCAGCCCATCTCCCGCGGCCTTGGAGACCTGAAGGGGACCGCCGGTGCAGTCTCCCGCGGCAAACAGGCCGGGGAGGTTGGTGGCCATACGCCGGTCCACCGTCACATAGCCCTGTTCCACCGCCAGCCCCGGGAACAGCTCCGTGGGGGCCATGGTGGGCCGCAGGATGAACACGCCCTCCGCCGGAATGGTCCGGCCGTCGCAGGTGACGGACTCCACCCGGCCGTCGCCCCGGATCTCGCACTGCTTGGGGCGGTCGAAATAGGTCACGGAGCAGCCGATTTTCTGGAGAAACTCCGCCTCCTGCCGGGCGGTGTCGGTGTATCCCACCACCGCCACCGGCTTGCCCCGGTAGAGCATCCCGTCGCAGGTGGCGCAGTAGCTGACGCCCCGGCCCAGAAGCTCCGCCTCGCCGGCAAACTTCTTCCCGCGGGCCACGCCCGCCGCCAGCACCACAGCCCTGGCGTTGTACATATCCGGCCCCACGCTGACATACCAGGCGTCCGGCATCTGCACGGCGTTCAGCACCTTGCCCGCCAGAAACTCCACCCCCGCCTGCTCCGCGTGCCGGCGCATGGCGGCCAGCATCTCCGCGCCGGACAGGCCGGGCAGGCCCAGGTAGTTGTCCACCTTCTCCGCCCGCCAGAGAGGATTTTCCTCCAGGGGATTAGAGACCACCAGGGCGCTGCGCCCCCGTGCCCGGACGTTGATGGACGCGGACAGCCCCGCGGGGCCGCCGCCGATCACCAGCACATCATAGGACATAGGAGTCCGCCTCCTCTCCCAGCAGGTCGGCCACCAGGGAGGCCACCTCCCGGGACGCCACCTGATAGTATACCTCATTTCCGGACCGTTCCGCCGTCACCACATTGGCCGCCCGCAGCTTCTGCAGATGCTGGGAGATGCAGGACTGGGACATGCCGGTGGACGCCTCCATGCAGCCCACATTGTGGCACCCGGAAATCAGCAGGCCGTGGACGATCTGCAGCCGGATGGGGTTGGACAGGGCCTTCAGCAGCGATGCCCGCTCCTCATAGTCGATCTGCTCTTCCACGATTCCACCGCCTCTCTCTTGGATTCTGGTATTAGATTATCAGAATATTCTCATTTTAGAAGTGGTTTATGCAACACTTTTGGAATTTTTTGCAGGGCCGGCCTCCCGGCTCGTCCGGGCAAGAGACCGTTGCTTTTGCACCGGAAGTCTGCTACACTGAATACGGTATATACGCAAGCTGAGAGCCGGCAGAGCGTACGCTCCACCGGCTCCCTATTCAAAAAAGCGGCGGCGCCCCGCCCAGGGGCGGACGCTGCGCGGAAGTGCAGACTGGGGGGCGGCCTGCCGCTCGGGGTATCCTATGCGCCGGGTTCTTCCCGCGCCACAGGGCCCGGCAGCCCGATTCCGTCCGGTCTGCCGCCGGAATGAAAGAAAAGAGGGGCTTTCCATGATAAAAATCGCACCGTCCATCCTCTCCGCGGATTTTGCCAATCTGGAGCGGGATATCCAGCGCATCTCCACCGCCGATTACGTCCATGTGGATGTGATGGACGGCATGTTCGTCCCCAACATTACCATCGGTATCCCGGTGGTGAAATCCATCCGCCCCACCACGGCGCTGCCCCTGGATGTTCACCTGATGATCGTGGAGCCGGGCCGGTATGTGGAGCAGTTCTGCGACGCCGGCGCCGACCTGGTGACGGTCCATGTGGAGTCCGACACGGAGGAAAAGCTCCACGACGCCATTGCCAGGATCCACGCCAAGGGCAAGCGGGCCGGTGTGGTGCTGAAGCCGAAAACGCCTGCGGAGACGGTCCTACCCTTCCTGAATGAGGTGGAACTGGTGCTGGTGATGACGGTGGAGCCGGGCTTCGGCGGCCAGAAGTTCATGGCGGATATGATGCCCAAGGTCTCCGCCATCCGCCGCTGGATCGATGAGAAGAACCCCGGCTGCGAGCTGGAGGTGGACGGCGGCGTGGATCCCGTCACCTGCAAGACCTGCATCGCCGCCGGCGCCAATGTGCTGGTGGCCGGCAGCGCCGTCTACAAGGCTGACGATATCCCCGCCCGCATCGCGGAGCTGCGGGGCTGAGGGCGCGCGCCATGCGGAATCTGCACGATCTGCCCAGGGTCCGGCTGGGCGTGTTTCCCACCCCGTTTTACCGGCTGGACCGGCTGAGCGAGCAGTACGGCCGGGGCATTTGGATCAAGCGGGATGACCTGTGCGGCGTGGCCCTGGGCGGCAGCAAGGTCCGCAAGCTGGAATTCGTTCTGGCGGAGGCCCTGGACCAGGGGTGCGACACGGTATTCACCACCGGCGGCGCCCAGTCCAACCACGCGGCCCTCACCGCCGCCTGCGCCGCGCGGCTCGGGATGAAGTGCATCCTGCTGCTGAAGCGCCGGGGCGTCACGGAGCACCGGGGCAATCTGGTGCTGGACGAGCTCTTCGGCGCCGAGGTGCGTCTGCTGGACATGGATTCCTATGACGAGATCTATGCAGAGATGCACCGGATCGGCGGCACGCTGGAGCAGGCGGGGCACAAGTGCTGCTATATTCCCGTGGGCGCCTCCACAGCCCTCGGCGCCGTGGGCTACGTGAGCGGCGCCCGAGAGATCGCCGTCCAGGCTATGGCTGCGGGCGTGCGGCTGGGACACATCGTCTCCGCCACCGGCTCCGGCGGCACGGCCGCCGGGCTGCTGCTGGGAGCCGGGTTGTTTCTGCCCGGTGTGAAGGTCACCGGCATCGCCGTGGACAGCGGCCCCTTCGACAAGATCGTCCCCCGCCTGGCAGGGGAGGCCGCAGCACTGCTGAAGTGCCCCTTCCAGCCGGAAGAGAATGCATTTCAGATGGTGGAGCACATGGGCCCCGGCTATGCCCTGCCGAATCCGGAGGATACCCCCTATATCGAGGAACTGGCCCGGACGGAGGGCATCCTGCTGGATCCGGTCTACACCGGGAAGGCCTTTGCCGGCATGATGCAGCTGCTGCGCCGGGGAGCTTTTGATGGGCAGGACGACCTGCTGTTCGTCCACACCGGCGGCACGGCGGCCCTGTTCGCCATCGATCTGCCCCGGTGATCGCCTCTTTTTCCCATACCCGGCCGGAGACCGGATACGAACCCTTTGAAGGAGCATCAGACCATGGAATATTTCCCCGCACCTCTTGAAAAACTGGTGGAGCAGTTTGCCCGCCTGCCGGGCATCGGCGGCAAGTCTGCCCAGCGGCTGGCCTTTTACGTGCTGGGCCTGCCGGAGGCGGAGGCCAAGGAGTTCGCCGACGCCATCCTGGACGCCAAGAAAAGCGTCACCTGCTGCCCGGTGTGCCAAAACTTCACCGCCGGGGGGCTGTGTCCCATCTGCGCCTCCCCCAAGCGGGATGGCTCCGTTATCTGCGTGGTGGCAGATCCCCGGGACGTGGCCGCCATAGAGCGGGCCAGGGAGTACAACGGCCGGTATCACGTGCTCCACGGCGTCATCTCTCCCATGAACCACGTGGGGCCGGACGACCTGGCCATCAAATCCCTGGTGGAGCGGGTGGCCAGCGGCGAGGTGAAGGAAGTCATCATGGCCACCAATCCGGACACGGAGGGGGAGGCCACAGCCATGTATATCGCCAGGCTCTTAAAGCCCTTTGACGTGCGGGTGACCCGCCTGGCCTACGGCATTCCCGTGGGCGGACATCTGGAGTTCGCCGACGACGCCACGCTGATGCGGGCCCTAGAGGGCCGCCGGGAGATCTGAGCGCCTCGCCCCCTAAATAAAAACGCCGGATGGAAACCCATCCGGCGTTCGTTTTTTCATTTCTCCTTGGGCAAAATCAGGTTCAGCAGCACCGCCATGATAGTTGCGATCACCACGGGAGACTGTCCGAACACCATGGTGAACGCCTCCGGGAACTGGCTGAGGGCCTCGGAGGCCTGGGAAATCCCCACGCCCAGAGCAGCAGAGAGACCCACAATGGTGGTGTTCCGGGCCGTCAGGTCCTGGGAGGCGATGAGCTTCATGCCCGTCATGGCAATGGTGGAAAACACCGTCACTGTGGCGCCCCCCAGCACGCACTGGGGAATGGTGGTCAGCAGCGCCGCAAATTTGGGGGAGATGCCCGCCAGCAGCAGGAATCCCCCGGCAATGGCGAACACTGTCCGGTTCACCACCTTGTTGGTGGTGACGATGCCCACATTTTGGGAGTAGGTAGCCGTGGGCAGGCCGCCCATCAGCGCCGTCAGGATATTGCTGGTGCCATAGGCGATGATACCGCCCTGGAGCTCCTGGTCCGTGGGATCCCGGTCCAGGCCGCCCACGGTGGTGGCGGTGAAGTCGCCGATGGCCTGGATGGAGTTGATGGCAAACAACAGCCCGATGGCCACACAGGAGGCTGGATCGAACTTCAGACCGAAGTGCAGGGGCTCCGGCAGGGCGAACCAGGCAGCATTTCCCACGTCGGCAAAGCTGACCATGCCGAAGCAGAGCGCCACCGCATAGCCGAACAGCATCCCGATCAGGATAGAAGCCAGCTTGCAGATGCCCTTGGCCTTGTGGTTCAGCACCAGCACGGCAGTCAGCGTCAGGGCCGCGATCAGCCAGTTCTGCCAGGAGCCATATACCAGCGCCTCCGTCAGCCCCTGTTGCGCCACCACGGATTCATAGGTGTTGCCGGTGCCGCCAGCCATGTAGTTGATGGCGGTAGGGTAGAGGGAGAGGCCAATGGTGAACACCACCGTGCCGGTAATGACCGGCGGGAACAGCCGGCGGATCTTCTTGACGAACACGCCCACCAGCACAGCCACGATGCCGCCCACGATCATGGCGCCGGCAATGGCCGCCACTCCGCCGCCGGAGGCGGCGATGGCCTGCATACTGGGAACATAGGCAAAGCTGACACCCAGGATCACCGGCAGGCCAGAGCCGAACCGCCCGCCGATGGGATACAGCTGGAGGAATGTGCACACGGCGGACATCACCAGGGATGCCTGGATCAGCAGCACCTGCTCCTCCTGGCTGAGGCCGATGGCTCCGGCGATGATGATAGGCGGGGTGACACACCCCACGATCATGGCCACCAGATGCTGCAGGGCCAGGGAGAGCGAGGTGCCGAGGGGCGGAATTCCCCGGGGCTGAAACAGCAGCTCCCGGCGGTCAAAGCGAGACTCCATGGGCAGGACTCCTTTCGGGCGGAAACTCCGCGCGTTCTGTGGTGCGGAAGTCGGGGCTTGAGGCTTCTGCTCTTATGATACCATGGATTTCTCCAAAAGCAAACAAAATTTTTGGTAACCTGAAAAAATAATTGGTTGTTTCGACAAAAGGGCGCCCCGGCTTTGACCGGGGCGCCCTTTTAATCAGTCTGCGATGGTGGGTACCGCGTCCGCGGGGATAGGGCAGGTGTAGCCTGCCGCCGTCCGGCGCTGAAACTCCGTCTTTGCCTCCTCCAGCAGGGCCGGGTCCGTCAGCAGGTCAATGGCGGCCGCCGCCAGGACCTCGCCGGCATGGAGGGCCGCCTTGTGGCCGATGTCTGTCCGGCCGCAGGAGACATTCTGCCAGCTATGGCCGGGGCAGCCGTTGGGCCAGGCGGCCACGTGGATCTGTGCAGTAGGGCACTGCCAGCTGACGTCGCCCACATCCGTGGAGCCGGGCTGGAAGGCGTCCCCTTGGTACAGGGGCAGCAGAAAGCGGTTCATGGCGTGGCCGGCCTGGGCCCGCCTGGCCTGGGCATCCGCTGCGTAGTCCAGATCATACTGGCTGCCCACGCCCGGCGCCCGGTCACTGCCGGAATAGGTCCCGGCCAGGCTGTCGGCAAAGGCCAGCTCCTCCGGCGTGTAACTGGGGACCCCCAGGGCCTCGAAATTTCGGTAGAGGACCCGCTCCAGGGCGTGGTTCGTGACGGTGTCCGCCAGGCCGTCGATGAATTTCTTCTCCACCGTAGTCTCAGTCATCAGAGCTGCGCCCTGGGCGATCTTGTCCACCCGGGCCTGCAGCTCCACGGCCTCCGCCACATGATTGGACCGGACCATGTACAGCACGCTGGCCCTGGGCTGGACCACGTTGGGACTCCGGCCGCCGGCATCGGTGATGGCGTAGTGGACCCGGGCCTTGTCACTCATGTGCTCCCGCAGGAACTGGACGCCCACGTTCATCAGCTCCACCGCGTCCAGGGCGCTGCGGCCACGGTCCGGGTCTCCGGCGGCATGGGCCGCCACGCCGGTGAAGTGGTACTGGGTTTGGATGCAGGAGTTGGAGGAGCCGGTAAGCACCTCGTTGGCGTCGTCCGGGTGCCAGGTGAGGGCCGCATCCAGACCGTACCATAGCCCATCCCGGGCCATAAATGCCTTGGCGGCGCCGCCCTCCTCGCCGGGGCAGCCATACAGTACCACGGTGCCGGGGATCTTGGCGGCCTCGAGATACGCCTTCACTCCCAGAGCGGCGGCCATGGCCCCGGCGCCCAGCAGGTTATGCCCGCACCCGTGGCCGCAGCCGCCGGAGACCAGCTCCTCCCGCGTCAGGCTGCCGCCCTTCTGGGAAAGGCCGGAGAGCGCGTCATATTCCGCCAGCAGGCCGATGATGGGCCGCCCGCTGCCGTAGAAGGCGGAGAAGGCGGTGGGGATGTTGCAGATGCCCCGCTCCACCTTGAAGCCCTCCTGCTCCAGCACTCGGCAGTACAGGTCGGCAGACTGCTCCTCCTGGAGAGACAACTCCGCAAAGGACCAGATCTCATCTGCCACCTGGGCTACCAGATCTGCTTTTTTTTCGATGGCGGCGACGGCCGCCTGCTTTTCTGCTGTCATGGGGATGCTCCTTTCTGCGCCGGATGCCCCGGCCCGTTAAAAAGGGCGCGCACAGATGTGCGCGCCCCGCAGTTGCCCGGTCCCGCCGCCCAGCGGGCGGCACTGGGCTCAGGCTGCCTTACAGTACCTTGCTGAGGAAGTCCTGGAGCCGGGGGTGCTGGGGATTTCCGAAAATGTCGGCGGGGGAGCCCTCCTCCAGCAGCTTGCCGTCTGCCATGAAGAGGACCCGGCTGCCCACCTCCCGGGCAAAGCCCATCTCGTGGGTGACCACCACCATGGTCATGCCCTCCTGGGCCAGCTCCTTCATGACCTCCAGCACCTCGCCCACCATCTCGGGGTCCAGGGCGGAGGTGGGCTCATCAAAGAGCATGACCTTGGGCTTCATGGCCAGGGCCCGCACAATGGCGATGCGCTGCTTCTGGCCGCCGGAGAGCTGGTTGGGATAGGCGTCCGCCTTGTCCTCCAGATTGACCCGCTTCAGCAGGGAGAGGGCCAGCGCGTCGGCCTCCTCCTGCCCCATGAGCTTGGTCTTGACCGGGGCCAGGGTGATGTTCTTGCGGATGGTCATGTTGGGGAAGAGGTTGAAGTGCTGGAAGACCATGCCCATCTGGCGGCGGATGGCGTCGATATTCACCTTGGGGTCGGTGATGACGGTGCCGTCAAAGGTGATGGTGCCCTTGGTGGGCTGCTCCAGCAGGTTGAGGCAGCGCAGGAAGGTGGACTTTCCGGAGCCGGAGGGTCCGATGACGACCACCTTCTCCCCCTCGCGGATGGTCTCGGAGATGTCATCCAGCACCAGATTCCGCCCGAAGCGCTTGGTCAGATGTTCAACGGCGATCACTTTCCCTCAGCCTCCTCTCCATTTTGGAAAATACGATGGACAGCACCTTGGTGATGCAGAAATAGGCCACGGCAATGATGAACAGGGGGCCGAAGGCGTCGTAGGTCTTGCTCTGAATGGCGGAGTACACCTTGGTCAGGTCAGTCAGGGCGATGTAGCCCACCACGGCGGTCTCCTTCACCAGGACAATGAACTCACTGGTATAGGTGGGTAGGCAGTTCTTCAGCGCCTGGGGGAAGATGACGCTCCACATGGTCTGCACCTTGGACAGGCCCAGGGAGCGGCCGGCCTCCATCTGCCCGGGATCCACCGCGTTGATGCCGGAGCGGTAGATCTCCGCCATATAGGCCGACGAGTTCAGGCCGAAGGCGATGACCGCAACCACCATCTTGTTGTCGGTGACGTTCAGCAGCACGACATTGTACATAATCAGCAGCTGCACCACCACAGGAATGCCGCGGATGATATCGATGTAGGCCTGGGCGGGCCAGCGCAGGATTCTGTGCCGGGACATTTTCATCAGGCAGAGCACCATGCCCAGCACCGTGCTGATGCAGATGGCGCCCAGAGTGATGCCCAGGGTGACCCCCAGGCCGTCCAGATAGAGCCGCCAGCGATCCTCCACGAGGAACGCCTGGTAGAGTTTATCCCCGAAGCCGAGGAGTCCGTTCATAATATCCACGGAAAGTCTCTGCCTCCTTGTTCAGAATTGGAATGTGCGCGTGGCGCAGGAGAGCCTGCTCCGCACAGGGCGGCGCAGGCTTTCCCGTTTGACTGGTTTATGCTGTAAATTACGCGGCGGGCTTGGCGACCACGATGGACTGGATGGCCTCGTAGTAGCCGTCGGTGAAGTTGGCGTTCTTCTCCCGCTCCTCGTCCCGGGTCAGGCCGGCGGCGATGAAGTCGATGCGGCCGGACTGGAGGGCGGGGATCAGGGCGTCAAAGTCCATGTTCTCGATGGTCAGGGTATAGCCCATCTCGGCGCACAGGTACTGAGCAAAGCCCACGTCGAAGCCAGTGGGATCGCCGTTCTCGTCCAGGTACTCAAAGGGCTCGAACTCGCAGTTAGTGCCCATCACCAGGGCGCCCTTGGGGTTCTCCACGGTCTTCAGCTCGGGGAGCTGGGCGTCCTCATTCTTGGAGATGTACTTATCCACCAGAGCGTCAAAGGTGCCGTTCTCCTGGAGGGTGGCCATGGCGGTGTTGAACTCCTCGGCCAGGGCGGCGCCCGTGTCGTTCTTCTGGGTGGCGATGGCGTAGGTCTCCGTCTCCTCGGAGGCGGGGAAGTCCAGCACCATCAGCTTATCGGGGTTAGCGTCTACCAGGGACTGGGCGGGGTGGGTATCCACGATTACACAGTCCACGCGGCCGTTGATCAGCTCCATGCCGCACTGAGCCACGGCCTTAAAGGCGCTGACCTCGGCATCGGGGATGGCAGAGGCCACATCATTGCCGGTGGTGCCCTCCTGAACGGCGATTTTGGCGCCTTCCAGGTCGGCCACTGAGGTCCAGTTGGCGGGACTGTCGGCGGCGGGAGCGCCGCTTTCTGTCACAGGGGGCGTGCTGCCGGCGGGGGTTTCGTTGGTGTCGTCGCTGCCTCCGGAGCAGGCGGTCAGCAGACCGAGGGACAGAACTGCGGTCAGGCCGAGGGCGGCCAGCTTCTTACTTTTCATAGTGCATTCTCTCCTATTCCTTGTGTGCCCTGCGTGGGCTTTTTTGATGTTCTTATTATACATCATATTCATAAAAATGCAATATTTATTCATTCGTCAAAGCACACAAAAAAGAAAGGGCGGAGCCATGCGGCTCCGCCCTTTTGTCCAATCAGAGAGGAATTTAACCCTTGGTAGCGTGGAAGAACAGGAAGTTGCCCAGCGGGGTGTAGTACATGCCGTGGACATCGTCCGCCACCATGTAAGGCTGAGAGTAATAATACAGGGGGGCAATGGCCTGGTCCTCGCCCACGAGCAGATCCTCGGCCTGGTGCATCAGCTCCATACGGCCAGCAGCGTCGGAGTCGCTCAGGACCTTGGTCATGATGGCGTCGTACTCCGCGTTGGAGTAGTGAGCGTCGTTGTTGCCGTTGTCGGTCATGAACATATCCAGGAAGGACACGGGGTCGTTGTAGTCGGCAATCCAGCCGTTGCGGCAGATGCTGTAGTCGCCCTTGGAACGGGTCTCCAGGAACACGTTCCAGTCCTGGTTATTTAGAGTGACCTCAACGCCCAGGACGTTCTTCCACATGGACTGGAGGGCCTCGGCCACGGCCTGGTGCTTGTCGTCGGTGTTGTACAGGTAGGTGGTCTCGGGGAAGCCCACGCCGTTCTCATAACCGGCCTCGGCCAGCAGCTTCCGGGCCTCCTCGCAGTTGGCCTCATAGTCGTCCTTGGACACGCTCCAGTAGCTGCCGCCCACGGTGCGGAAATCGTCGCCGGAGGTACCCTCGGCGTCTACCACGCTCACGGGCACCCAGGCGTCAGCGGCAATCTCGCCGGCCTGCGTCACTTGCTCCACGATGTAGTTGCGGTCGATAGCCAGGGAGAAAGCCTTGCGCACCAGGGGATCGTTGAAGGGCTCCTTGGTGTTGTTGAAGCAGGCGTAGTAGCTGCCCAGATAGTCGCCGGGGATCACGGTGCCGTCAGTCAGCAGCGTGGCCATCTCATCCGGGGGAGGATTCTGCATGTAGTCCAGGTCGCCGTTCTTGAACGCGGTGAGCTGGGCGTTGGCATCGTCCATCAGCTTGAAGGTCAGCTTCTCCAGGGTGATGCTGGAGGCGTCATAGTAGTTCTCGTTGGGCACCATGACGATCTCGGCGTCGTGGGTCCAGGAGGCCATCTTGAACGCGCCGTTGGTCACATAGGTGCTGGGATCCTGGGTCCAGGTGGCGTTGCCCTCCACGATGTCCTCACGCAGAGGCATGCAGTTGGGGAACGCGCAGATGTCCAGGAAGTAAGGGCAGTTGTAGGTCAGAGTGACCTCAAAGGTGTGCTCGTCGGGAGCGGCGACGCCCAGCTCCTCCTTGGGCAGCTCGCCGGCGATGATCTCGTTGGCGTTCTTTACCATGGCGATAATGGTGTTGTAGGGAGAGGCGGTGGCGGGATCCACCAGGCGGCGCCAGGAGTACACGAAGTCGTTGGCGGTCACGGGCTGGCCGTCAGACCACTTGGCATCCTCACGCAGCTTGAAGGTGTAGGTATAGGTACCGTCCTCATTCGGAGTGACAGTGGGCTCCTCGGCGGCCATGCCGGGCTCCAGCACGGCGGTAGCACCGTTGCGCCCGTCGCCGGAGGGATCGCTGTCCACCCACTTGTAGAGGCCCTCAAACAGGTGGGTAATCATAACGTTGCCGTCCACAGTACGGTTCATGCTGGGATCCATGGTCTCGGGCTCGGACGCGAAGCACACGTTCAGCTCGTTCGCAGCACCGGTGGTGCCGGTCTCCACGGGAGTGCTCCCCTCGGGAGCCGGGGTGGTCTGGGTATCTCCGGTGCCGCAGCCGGCCAGCAGGGACACGGACAGCGCAGCGGTCAGGCCCAGAGCAAGGACTCTGCTCTTCTTCATTCGCTTTGTACCTCCAATCAATTGTGATCCTCTATTTTGTACCAAAATGCCCAAAAGCATTGATACACTATGTATCGCTGCCCCGTTCCGGGGCAGCGGACCGGGGGACCCCCGTCCATTGCAAAAATACATTTGTCTTTAATAGTCTACATTATAGCACATGGCAGACGCTTTGTAAAGCCGCACTTTACCAGATACTGTCTGCTCCAAATCACGGCAAGGCTCTGAAATCAGCCCAGCAGATGACAGCCAGCCCAGTAAAGTCACGGACATTTCCTGCGGGAAATGTGTCGCTTCGCTTCAACGCCGCGCCTTCCAGGGGGAACCAGTTCCCCCTGGATACGCGCCTGCGGCGCGATACCCCCTCCGCTCTCCGAGGGGGACCGAAACCGACCGTCACGTAGGGCGGGGGCTTGCCCCCGCCGTCGGCAAAACCACTGTGCCGGAACCTCGCTTACCCCAGCAGATGGCACGCAACCCAGTAAAGGCGCGGACATTTCCTGCGGGAAATGTGTCGCTTCGCTCCAAAGCCGCGCCTTCCAGGGGGAACCAGTTCCCCCTGGATA